>Ga0315308_1000502_pt1 | contig 21839 bp, 19 predicted proteins | sample TDP3_MG_FD_203078 | JGI IMG/M metagenome (GOLD analysis project Ga0315308, IMG submission 203078) | Freshwater sediment microbial communities from Lake Towuti, South Sulawesi, Indonesia - TDP3 | ecosystem: Environmental > Aquatic > Freshwater > Lake > Sediment | place: Indonesia: South Sulawesi... | reverse complement strand
TCCTACGGGACAGATACAAGATAATAGAACTGGTGGGGCAGGGTGGCATGGGAGCCATCTACAAGGCCGAGGACCTGCGTCTGGCAGGGAGATACTGTGCCATCAAAGAGGTACGCCCTGAGCCCAGAGCCAGCTCCTCGATGCTGGCCCAGGCACGGGAGCAGTTCTACCGCGAGGCCAGCACCCTGGCCAGACTGGACCATCCCAATCTGCCCAAGGTCTCTGACTACTTCTCCGAGGGTGATTACGACTACCTGGTCATGGATTTTGTGCCAGGCCGGGAACTGAAAGAGATCATGGACGAGGCTCGCCGCCAGGACAGATTCCTCGATGAGAAGGAGGTCCTGACCTGGGCCGATCAACTGTGTCAGGCTCTGGAATACCTTCACGGCCAGGACCCGCCTGTCTTGCACCGGGACATCAAACCGTCCAATATCAGGCTTACTCCTGCCGGCGCCGTCAAGCTGGTAGACTTTGGCCTGGTCAAGCTCCTGGTCCCTGACGACACCAGAACCATAACCGTCCTACAGGGTCGTGGCACGGTGCAGTATACGCCCCTGGAGCAATACGGAGGGGATACGGGACATACCGACGCCCGCTCCGACATCTACTCTCTGGGAGCCACCCTCTATCATCTTCTCACTGGACAGCCCCCTCCCGATGCCAAACAGCGTTTCCTGGAACCGGGCTCCTTGCCTTCGCCCCGCAGTCTTAACCCTAACCTCTCCTTCCAAACGGAGAGAGCGTTGTTGAGAGCTGTGGAAATGCACCCCGACCAGCGACCGGGCAGTGTGGCCGAGTTCAGAGCCGAGTTGCTTTCTCAATCATCCGCTGTTCCCGGTCTCTTAAGCCTGTCTGCCGCCGACGAAAGAATGTGGGCCACGGCTCTCAGGGAAAACAGGACACTGATCACTATTGCTTTGACCCTGCTCGTTGTCGCCTTGGTAGTGACCCTGTTTTCACGTCCTTTGCCGACAACTCCTCCGGCCGTCACTCCGCCCCCTGGTCAGGTCGAAGGGATAGCCTCCCCCTCGCCCGGTCCCCGTTAGCACTTCGACTTATCCTCCGACTACCGTAACCCTCGTTATAGGTCAGCAATGGATGGTCGAAAAACTTGCTCAGTACGAGGGAGCCCTTCCGCTCTTACTGTGTCAGGTGCCTGATCCAGCCCCTTCTGGCGGTTCCTACCAACATAACCCCCACAGGAAAGAGGCTGAAAAACAAAGACATCAGAGGCGCGCCCCAATGCCTGGAAATCTTGAGAAAGAATCCAGCCCCGGGCCAGCTCAGGCCATAGGCGATATAGCCCGCTGTGCCACAAATCAGGACCCACAGGAAAGCCCTGAGCCCCTGGGTCGGAGAGCGGCCCTCGTTGCGGCGCAATGCATAGCCCGCGCCTCCAACCGTGAACGTAGCCACCAGGGACAGAAGGAAAGCCCCCACCCCCACTCGCCGTGAGCTGGGGCTTGCCTCTGATGGTATGACCTCGACGGTCGGCTGAGGCGTGGGACTGGGTGTGGGTGTAGCAGGGACGGGAGTAGGAGTAGGGGTAGGCGTAGGCGTGACCGTGGGAGTAGGGACGGCAGTAGGGACCTGGGTGACAATAGTTGCCGGCTCATCTCCTTCAATAGTCACGATCAGCTTTATGGACTTGAGAGATGGACCGCTGGCGGCAGTGATTTCCAGTTGGCCCGTTCGCTCCAATTTGACCGCAGCCTCAGCTATTCCATCCACAGTGGTAGTCTCCAGGCGCGGCAGTTCCAGAGTCTCGGCTGGATAGAAGAAACGAAAGACCACCGGGGTTCCATCGGGCACCGGGTTGCCGTTCTTGTCCTTGATGACGCTCGTTCGCAACTCCAGAGTATCGCCCACTTTGACGCCAATGGAACCAGGTGTCTCTGCCGTAGGAGTACCTTCCATGGAAGCACCGACCGGCATAATCTCAATGACCTGATCGGGGTCAGGTTCCATCCGCAAGATCAGGTCATAGTTGATGCCCTGCACAGTGACCGGCGGAGCTCCTTGCAAAGTGAACTCGCGGAAAAGAGCACGGACCGAGGCATCAATAAAAGCTGGCACCTTGCTGTAGATACCGTAATAGGCTGTCAGCTTGCTGATCTCAGTGGTATCCAGATAGTAAGGCGCGTTGTAGGCCAGGACCACGATTTTCTTGTTGCGCAGGCTATCTGAAAGCTGCTTCAGGAAAAGCTTGACGGCGTCGGAATCGGGGTAGTCGTCGAGGTTGACGTCCAGCGTGGCAAAGATGATCCAGTCAGCTTCCTGGATGAGAGGAGCGATATCCTCAGTGGAACCTCCCGTGCCTGCGGTGCTCAGGTAACCTTTCAATTGGCTGAAAGTCAGACTCCTGATTTGAGCAGGCTCTATCTTCTCGCTGGCCTCTGGCCCATAAAGTCGGAGGATCGTCTTTTCCAGGGCATCTGGTTCGATGAAGGAGAAAGGTGGACAATCGTAGCAATCCTGAGCCTGGCGATCATCGGTGAAAATCAGGATCTTGTCTTCAAGGAGAGGAGAACTGGGCAGTCTATCGGTTAACTCTTCTGGACCTGGGTAGATAAGGGTGACAGCACCTTCGGCTATCTGAGACACCTGATCGTACCCCTGTCCAACGTTCCCGGCCAACTGTCCCGCGTCAACCTGAACCTCTTCTAGCGAGAAATCGGGATAAAGTTGATGCTTAAGGCGCAGGATGCGCGCCAGGGATTGATCTACCTGGGCCTGGAATTTGGAATCGCTCACGTACTTATCGCGGAAGAACTGGATGGTGGATTTGATATTCTCGAATTGGTCAGCCCAGACATCGGTCAGGGCGAACTGAGAAAGCACCAACAGGTCATTGCCGGCCAGGAAGGCCTCCTGGGCAACACGTTTGTGGGGGAAACTCTGCAACTGAGGATCGTAATATTTGCGTACAGCCGGCACCCCCAGAGCATCGGTGACCATGACGCCGCCAGCCTGGCGCCAAGGCGCGAATTCGGGCAGGCTCAGTATAGCTTGCAGTTCGGCAGCGAAGCTGATAGGAGGTGTCAGTTGGCGGATGTTGCCCTGGAAACCCCGATAGCGGATGTGAGACGACATCAAGGCCTCAGTGATAGCCGCAGGCTCAGCCCCACCGAGGGCAGTGACAGTAAAGAAAGGAGCCAACTCGATTTTGCGTAACTCCTGAAGGGACTTTGGCACGGTGGACACTTCTTCATCGGCCCTTCGGTCACTATCTCCATGGCCAGGGAAGTGCTTGGCCACAGTAGCTACCCGTCCCTCAGAGCCCTCGTGCACACCCTGGATGTAAGCCTGGCCCATCTTTCCCACCCAATAGGGGTCACCGCCAAAGACCCGGGTGCCCAGGTCACCCTTAAGGGTAGGCCGAGGGTTATTGAGCACGTCCAGCGAGGGTCCAAAAAGCATGTTGACTCCAACCGCCGAGAGTTCTCTACCTACAATCTGTCCGATGGCCCGGGCATTGGCCTTGTCCCAGGTAGCACCCAGGGCCATGTTGTTTGGCAAGGCCGTGAAACCGTTGGTCAGGCGGGTGTAGGGGTAGCCATCTCCCTCGTGGTCGAGGGCGATGAGGAGGGGGATGTAAGGACTAGGTCCCAGGGGCAGAGTCCCGGTAACGGGGGTTGTGCCGGTCAAGGGCTGAGTGCCAGGAGGGATACTGGTCGTCGCCTGTTGGGCGGCAGTGAAAGCAAGTTGCTGCAAGCCATTGGCTAATTGCGCTACCTGTAGGGGCGTGTCACCTTGATTGGAAAAGTTGCCATTGCTGGACAGGAGAACCACACCACCCACCCGGTACTGTACGATGAGCTGAGCGATGTCCGAACCGGGGCCGACGTCACTACCGGTGAAAGTGACCATGAACAACTGACCGATCCGCTCTTCGACCGACATGCGGGCGATGATCTCCTGGATGAAATCATTTTCAGCCTGAGCGGCAACGGGCACAGGCAGGAGCGAGAGCATCACAGCCACCAACAGCCCAGTTGACACCAAAACGTTGATTCTGCTCCGCATCTTATGTAAACAGCCTCCTCACAACTCGGCGCGACCCAATTCAAGTTTCTATTGTATGATTATAACACCAATCTGATGACAACGCAAAATGACTGCTCCCACTTGGGCCTGCGCAGCACTACGCAAGCCCTCCCGCTTGCCAGGAAGCCAGCGTTGTGCTATTATTAGCCCCGATCCAAAAACGCCAGAGAAGAGAACTTACACATGAAACTTTACGACCTTGGCCGCGTTCCCTGGATTCAATCGCAACTGATCTACCACGCCATGCCACGCCTGGGATTGGAAGGCATCAACTACATCGCCCCGGCCACACCGTATGTGTGTATCGGCTACCACCAGGACGTGGAGCAAGACATTGACCTGGATTTCTGCCGGGCGCAAGGCATCCCGGTCTTCCGCCGCGAGGTGGGCGGTGGGGGGGTCTACCTGGACGGCGATCAAATCTTCTATCAGATCATCCTGCACAAAGATAACCCACTGGCGGGGGGCGACAAGGCCGAACTCTACCGACGTTTCCTCCAACCGGTGGCCGATACGTACACCGCGTTGGGCATCCCGGCACAGTACCGCCCGGTGAACGACGTGATCACGGCAGATGGCCGCAAAATCTCCGGCACGGGCGCGGCGCAGATGGGCGATTACGCCGTGCTGGTGGGCAACCTGATCGTGGATTTTGACTACGCCACGATGGTGAAAGTGCTGCGCGTGCCGGACGAAAAGTTCCGTGACAAGGTGTTCAAAAGTATGCAGGAGAATCTGACCACCATCCAGCGCGAAATCGGTGAAGCCCCGTCGTGGGAGGTGCTCACCGCCACGCTGACGTGGCATTTCGAGCCGGTGACAGGGCCGCTGGAGCCGGCCCAGATGCCGGCGGAGGTGTATGCCGAGGTTGAGCGAATGACCCCACACTTCATGAGCGATGAGTGGCTGTACAAGCGCGGCAGGCGCGTGAGCGGGCGCGACGTGAAAATCGCTGGCGGGGTGAACGTGGTGCACAAGGTGCACAAGGCCCCCGGCGGGCTCATCCGGGGAATCAGCGAAATCAAGGATGACCGCATCGTCTCCACTTCGCTTTCTGGCGACTTTTTCTTCTACCCGGCGGACAAGCTGGCCGCGATGGAGGAGGCCCTGACCGGGGTAAAGCTCGACCAGGTCGAATCCACCATTGCCGGCTTTTACCAGGCCGAGGGCATCGAGTCCCCCGGTGTTACGCCGGCGGACTTTGTCAGGGCCATAGCTGGGGACTAAGAACCCGAATTGACGTTTTGACTTTCCAAGGTCTTCGTGCTATACTAACGTTGGCAGGTTTGGTCTTTGCGTAGGCAGTTTGCTGGTTGACGGTTTGTCGGAGTCACCCGATGGTTAGTCATGGCACGGGGTATATGGGTACTACTGTGCTCATCTTTCCGCACCTGCTGTTTGGCGCGCGTGTTGCGTGCGTCGGCGGCAGGCGTTTTTGTTGGTAGAATGAGTGAAAGAAACTTGACCGATTTAGCATTTGTATTGATAGGAGGGAACGCCCTCCTGGATACCCGCAATCATCATTGCGACTAACACGGGAAAATGCCGTGATACCCGCAAGTTTTGTTGCGGGGAATATGAGTTTCCCGTCATGCCATTACCTGCCCGCCCCAGATAATTATTCGGAGGCCGCCACGATGAACACAGAGTTCATAACAGTTGTTGGGATAGCCCTCAACACAGTCTCTGCGGTAGCGTTGCTCGTCACAGTATTGATAATGGCAATCCAAATCAAGGAGATGCGCCGAGCAACCTACGCGGCAGCATTTAAAGCGGTATATGAAATTCTTCAAACTGATGATCTTCGTGCCGCACGTAGGACTGTGATGGTCTCACTGGCTGGAAAACCTTTTGAATCGTGGACGGACGAGGAAAAACTAATAGCCGACAAGGTTTGTGCTAGTTATGATGTCGTCGCGATTATGGTTCGACACGGTATGGTTCCCGCCGATGTCGTCGCCGAGAATTGGGGGGACTCTCTTCGCCGAACTTGGCGTGTCGTATCTCCATTCATCAATGCAAACCGAGTCCAAAGGAATTCTCGAGGACTCTGGGATGATTATGAGTGGCTTGCGGGGCAGGCGATCAAGTTTCAAAAAACTATGGTTACGGGAGAATAGCGCTCTTAATTAGCGCAGAGAGTAGACGGCAAACCTGCACGAACGGGAAACACACGCGCCCCGACAATGGCACACGCACGGCTTTTTGGCGTGTCGGTTCGTTGAAGGCAAAAGGTCTTCATGTCGGAGCGTGCCGTTGCGGGGGGCTTGAGCGTTTATGCGACATTCCCCAATGCTGAAAGCGGAAGGATTCTGTCATGGTGGTCAAAGGTTCCGTCACTTTGCTTGAGGCAATTGAACACCTCTATCAAACTGCTGTGGTTGGTCGGGCTGCGACATCAACGCTTCGTCTCCAGAAGCTGGCACAGTATTGCATCGAACAGTTAGATGAACGAGGGCTGAGGAACGCTGAAATGGATGTCACGATTCCTGGTGGTGGCAGGCCGAAACAGTGGGACGTGGCCTGGAAATACCATGGGAAATACCGTCTTGCCATCTCTCTCAAGTCGATTCTCAGGAATCTGCCGGGGACTGTGCCAAACAGGATAGACGATCTCATAGGTGAGGTCGCGAACGTCCAGATGTATTCTCCAGAGGTCGTTGTTGGCTATTTGATGGTGTTTGATGTGTCACAGGATACCATAAGCCGGACCCATGGCTGCACGTGGTGCGAACTATTGAAAATCAGGCTTGCCGGCCTCTCGGGAAGGAGAGCACCGTTTTGGAGTGTAGGCATGATAGAGGCTTTCGTGATAGTTAAGGTGGACTTCTCTCAGGATGCTCAACTCATCACACCAGAAGCGGAAGTCGAGAGTATGTTTAATGTTCTCGCATCTGAGGTCAAGAGTCGAAACCCTTCGCTAAATAGGATGGAAACTTGACAATGAGTGAGCGGTTCGGGGAGAAGATAACCCTTATGGAACTGGTTAAAAAGCACCTGCCTCCGGGTGCCATAGATCTCAGCGAGCCGAAGACGGCGCTTCCCCAGTTGGCGAAGAATGCGCGAGCTATTGAAGCACTGCGGTGGGCAGTAAAAGAAGTATCGACCTCCCATCGCCTATTCCTGCGAGACGCACGCTACATGGACGAGCTTCCTGATGAAAGCGTCCATCTGGTTTTGACATCGCCACCATACTGGACGCTCAAGGAGTATCCTGAGCGGGAAGGGCAACTGGGGCGCGTTTCGACGTATGAGTCTTTCTTAGACGAGATGGACAAGGTTTGGCGCCACTGCTACCGTCTGCTGGTTAAAGGAGGGCGTCTGATCATCGTTGTCGGTGATGTGTGTCTCTCCCGAAGAAAGCATGGGCGACACGTCGTGGTGCCTCTCCACGCGTCGTTTCAGGAACGGTGCCGGAGAATAGGATTCGACAACCTTGCCCCGATAATTTGGTATAAGATTGCAAACGTAGCTCCGGAAGTGGAAAACGGGTCAAGCTTCTTGGGAAAGCCATACGAGCCAAACGCAATCATAAAGAATGACATTGAGTACATTCTAATGCAGAGAAAGCCAGGCGCCTATCGCAGACCAAGTTTGGCGATGCGAGTGCTTAGCGTGATATCAGAAACAGATCACAGAAACTGGTTCCAGCAGATATGGGAGCTCCCTGGCGCCTCAACCAAACACCATCCTGCCCCTTTCCCTTTAGAGTTAGCTGAGAGACTCATCCGGATGTTCAGTTTCGTTGGCGACACAGTGCTTGATCCCTTCATGGGCACGGGCACAACCAACCTGGCGGCCAGTCTGTGGGGAAGAAATAGCATAGGATTCGAGATTGATCCTGGCTACTTCGACTACGCCAAGACCCGTCTTCAAGAGGAGCATGCACATCTCTTTGCTTCGGTAAACATCGAGGTAATCGCCTGAGCAAGAAGGGGAACGTCACATAACACATGCCCGCCGACCACGCTACGGGTATCTTCAAGGGATTGTCGCGTCGCGATAGGGATTGTGTCTTCACATCGAGCGCGGCGCGGCGGCGGGCTTCGGCGTTTGCTGCCACGCCAGCCATGAGTCACTAGTGCGCTTCGCAATGCTAGCCTTTGAAACGCAGGAGAAATAAATGCCTAAAAAATCTTCATTCTTTCGTAACCGACTCTTGGGCATCTTTGATAACCTATTCGCAAGCGTCATATTGTCTGTATTAGTTGTCGTATTGCCCATAGTCTTCGCGTTCATTCTCAACCTAGGAACTCAAGTCGCGCTTTTGTTGGCGTTGCTATTCTGTCAGGTTCTCATCATAGGGCTACTGCTCTCAATTCAGAGAAGAGTGTCAAAATCTACAGGGAAGAAGGAAATCCTAGTCCAGAGTGCAGACACTAACATCCCGCATCTCTTGGACAGATATGGGTTGCCACATCCCATTAGTGATGAAGATACTGCCATCTACTTGATGGAAACATTAGGTTACAAGCAAGATGAGTTGCTGAAAGTACCTCTTGAGACTCTGAGACCTCTAGGGTCTGAGGTAATAGCAATTCGCCGTTGGCGGCGTCCTCGAACTATAGAGGATGAAATGACAGCAGAGGCGCGCCGCTCTCTCAAAATGTTGAAAAAGTATTTCAGAACAGAAGACAGCTTAAAGGTCTTGTCTTTTGATGTAAGAAACGATGGTGAGCAATACATCCAGATTAATTCAGCGAAGTTGGTTTTCGACACGGACGCGCCCCTGGCTATACTCGATATATCTCCGAAGAACAAACCAATTTCCGCTGGCTTACTGACCTGTAGACTGTTGTTCAATGGAGAGAGCGAATCCAGAAGATTATCACCGCAAGAAGAATCCAGACTTGACCTTATGTTAAAGAGGCGTTTGACCAAGGAAGAATCTGATGTAATACAGAGTACCAGACTTGGGTACATCGAGATTACAGGAACATTTCGCGATACAGAGATAGATTTCCATTTATCTGTTTGAGTCTCTGGTATAAGGCGAGAAAGCGCGGCAGCAAACACACGCACGTCGACCACGCCACCGTCGCGGCTTTTTGGCATCGTCGGTTGGGACAGTTGGAAGGCTTCATTTCGCGGGTCGGTTCGGGCGTGGTCGGCGTGCTACAGCGTTCTGCGTCATGCCCTTCCAATTCGAGCGGCGTCGGTCAGTCGCAAGTATGGCGTAGCGAGTTGCATATCCTACAAAGCATGGTACACTGATGATTGAACAAATACGCGCTAAGATTCAAGCAGGGCAGTATGAGTTCTCAAAACACGCCGTTGACCAAAGCCTCCTTCGCCAAATCAGTGTACAAGAATTGCGAGAGGCGATTGCGAACGGCGAGATTATCGAAGACTATCCAGAAGACAAGTATGGTCCGAGTTGTTTAGTGCTGGGTTTTACACAGGCGGGCAGACCGTTGCATATTCAAAGCAGTTATCCCTCTCGCCCGTTGGTCAAAATCATCACCCTGTATGAACCAGACCCAGCCGAATGGATTGATTTCAGAGTAAGGAGAACGTGATATGAATACACATCAATGGAACGAAAGACTAGTGGAGCGAAAAGTCACCTACACGCTCGAGATGGGCGGTCAACTAATCGTCGTTGAAAATGTTCCTGCGCGGGTGAATGTAGAGACAGGTGAGCAGTTATTCTCACCCGAAACGGTAGAACGCCTGCAAAAAATGATTTGGGGACAAAGTAAGCCCAAGCGTGTGATTCAAGTCCCCGTGTACGAGTACGCTTAGACCGAACCTGCACGAACGGGGAACACGCGCACGCCGACCACGCCACGTACGCGGCTTTTTGGCACAGTTGGTTGGCATAGTTGGACGTTGGCTTCATTCCGCGCGCGGCTTCGGGCGTGGTCGGCGTGCTACGGCGTTTGCCACCCACAAGTTACATGGAATACAAAGCAGTAACCAAGTACCTGAAGACAGAGCAGAGGTCAAGATCAGGGACCTGACTTTCACCGTTGACCAAAGGGTCAGTCTCTGGCGAGAAGGGGCCAAGTTCTGCCCATTGAGCTGGTCCTGGCCTCGCTGGGCTCCTGAATGGTGTTGACCATGGCGGTGGTCGCTGCCAGCAAAGGGATTCAGCTAGAGAAGCTGGAGGCCCAGGTAGACGCCGTGACCGATGTCACCGAAGGAGGACAACGGACCCGGTTCTCCACCATCATTGACCTGGGCCACGGCCTGACCAACCGAGAGATCAAGATTCTCTTCAACTCTGCCCGGCGCTGCGAGGTCCACAAGCTGCTGGGGGGCCAGATCGAGTTTGAGGAGAGATTGGCAGGAAGCCCATGATGAAAACGATCAACGAGCCAGTGGCCGTGGAGGCCCGTTTCGACGAGGAGGGCATTGTGACCCCCACCGCTTTCACCTGGCAGGGCCGGACCTACTATATTAGCGATGTCGGACGGCAGTGGACGGAAACCGACGGCTCTCACCGCCTGTACCACTGCCTGGTCATGACCCCCACCGGGGAGACCTTTGAGCTGTGTCTTGATACTTCCACCCTACAGTGGCGAATAGTGAGGGCCTGGGAAAAACCAAAGATGGCCTAGGTCCAGGTTTGCACGCAGCGAAGTGCTGTACCGACGCTACTCCGCTTTGCTGCGTAGCTCACTACGGACTACAACTCCCTCTTCTTACTCACCCTCTCCTTGAACTTTTCCGCGTCTATGATCATCCTATGATGCTCCCCCTCACCCACTTTCTCCACCTCATCGTGGGCTTCCACGCGAAAGACCAGCCGACGGCCATCCACCTCTGCCAGTTCAGCACGAACTCTGACCTTCATGCCTATCGGCGTGGCCGCTAGGTGGCGGACGTTGACCAGAATGCCCACGGTTTTGTAGCCTTCTGGCAAAAGGGGATCAACGGCGGCCACACTGGCCTTCTCCATCAATCGGATCATCTCCGGTGTAGCGAGCGCAGAGACATCACCGCTGCCCAAATGCACAGCCGTGTTCTCCTCCCTGACCAGGAGTTGGCACTCGCTGGCCAGACCAGGTACAATTCCTTCCACGACGATACCCTCCTTGTCACACGGATTCAAAACAGGCAAAAGCCGGGGCTACAGATGGTACCCCGGCTCAAGTTGTTCGTTTCCTCTTTGACCGCGCAAGGAGAGAGGGGCATAGGTCAATGAACCATGCTGGCGGGCTCGATCGGCAGTTCGGTGGGCGAGATGGTCTGCCCATCCAAGACTTGCCAGGTCTTCCTCCAGCGGGCCAAGTTGGCCGCCTCGTAGGTGATCACCTTGCCAGCCACAACGGGGATGGCCAGGAGGCCGGTCTTGGCCAGGAGCGCCGCCCGCTCCGCCGCCCGCTCGACATCGTAAGGACCCACACCCCACGAGACCTCGGCCACCAAATACACCTCGGCCTCATCTTCGCGGCGCCGCCCCCGCATCACGATGTCAGCCTCCATGATCTCATTGGCCTCAGCTTCGGCCAGTTTCCCCACCTGCACGGCCTCATCCAAGAGCGCATCCAGCTCATGGGCAGGCAGAACACGGAGCCGGCGCGCCATGCGCCGGAAGTAAGCGGGCGCCCGATCCCGATAACGGAGCTCCAGAGTGATGCCTTTTAGGTAGCCCACGTCCTGACTCAGGCTGTCAACTCGCTTGGTCAGGAGTTGCACATCACTTGTCAAGGCAGTCTGGGCCTCGGTCAGAGCGGCTACCTGCTCCCCGGTGCGGCGCTGAGCCTCGGTCAGAGCGGCTACCTGCTCCCCGGTGCGGCGCTGAGCCTCGGTCAGAGCGGCTACCTGCTCCTCGGTGCGGCGCTGGGCCTCGGTCAGAGCGGCTATCTGCTCCTCGGTGCGGCGCTGAGCCTCGACCAAGACAGCGATCTGCGTCTCAACATCAGCTAGCCGCGTCTCGGTGTGGCGTTGAGCCTCGGCCAGAGCGCGCACCTCTTCCGTTAAGGCCTGAATCTGCCCGGCCAGCGCCTGGACGGTCTGGGGCAGGGACAGCACCTCATCCGGCAACAACAGCCGGCGCAACTCGGCTCGCCACTCCGGCCGCTGCTCCAAAAGCCGCGCCAGATCGAAAAAATCCTCAACTGTAAACGGCATATCCCCTCCCGTCGCCAGCATCTGTCAGGCAAACAGAGCATTAAATTCGGGCGACTCGATAGTCTCCACTTCGATCAAGCGCCTGGCGATGGCCTCCAGCTTGTCCCTATAGGTAGTCAACACCTCTTTGGCTCTATTGTGGGCCTCCTCGATGAAGCTCCGTACTTCGCTGTCAATCTCCTGGGCCACGGCCTCACTATAGTCTCGCTGTTCGCCAATCTCCCGCCCCAGAAATACCAACTCCTCCTTCTGTCCAAAAGTCATAGGACCTAGCTTCTCGCTCATCCCATACTCGGTCACCATCTTGCGGGCGATCCGGGTGGCCCGTTCCAAATCGCTGGCGGCCCCCGTGGTCACATCCCCAAAGATCATCTCTTCAGCCGCCCGACCACCCAACAGCCCGGCCAGTTCGTCTTTGAATTTGGTGCGGTGTTGTAGATAGCGATCGTCTTCAGGGAGGGGCATGGTGTAACCCAAGGCCATCCCGCGTGAGATGATGCTCACCTTATGCACCGGATCGCAGCGGGGCAGAACCTTCATCACCAGGGCATGGCCGGCCTCGTGGTAAGCGATGATCGCCTTCTCCTCATCGCTGATCAGACGGCTCTTGCGCTCCGGCCCGGCCAGCACCCGTTCAATGGCCTCCTGAAACTCCTCCATGCCGATGGCTTTTTTATTACGTCGTGCGGCAAGAAGGGCAGCCTCATTCACCAAATTCTCAATATCGGCCCCCACGAAACCTGGCGTTTGCTTGGCCAGGGCCATGAGATCAACGTTGGCGGCCAGCGGCTTCCCCCGCACGTGCACTTCCAGGATGGCCTTGCGCCCGTTCAGGTCGGGGCGGTCCAGCACCACCCGGCGGTCGAAACGGCCCGGCCGCAGGAGAGCAGGGTCCAAAATATCAGGTCTGTTGGTAGCGGCCAGAATGATCACATTAGTGTCGGTGTCGAAGCCGTCCATCTCCACCAGGATCTGGTTAAGGGTCTGCTCCCGCTCGTCGTGGCTGCCCCCCAGGCCCGCCCCCCGGTGGCGGCCTACGGCATCAATCTCGTCCACAAACACAATACAAGGGCTATTGCGCTTGGCCTGATCGAAGAGATCGCGCACGCGGCTGGCCCCCACCCCTACAAACATTTCCACGAACTCGGAACCGGAGATGCTGAAGAAGGGCACACCAGCTTCACCGCTGACGGCCTTGGCCATCAGAGTTTTGCCTGTGCCCGGTGCTCCCACCAGCAACACCCCTTTGGGGATACGAGCGCCCAGAGTGATGAACTTCTCTGGCTCCTTAAGGAACTCGACCACCTCCTGGAGTTCCTCCTTGGCCTCTTCCACCCCAGCCACGTCCTCGAAGGTGACGGTGGGCTTGTCGCCGGTGAACATCCTGGCCCGACTTTTGCCAAAGGAGAGGGCCTGGTTGTTACCGCTTTGGGCCTGTCGTATCAGGAAGTAGAACAGAGCACCTACCACCAGCACAGGCAAGACGCTTCCCAGAATGGCCAACACGTTGCCCCAATTGTTGGGTGGCTCATATTCTATTTTGACAGCAACCAACTGCTCACTGGTCACTCCCAGGTCTTTCAGCATTTCGATGACGCCGACACCGTTTTCTTTGTGGGCAACTGCTGTCTCTTTTTGGTTCTTGTATTCAATTTCCAACGTGTCATCACCCCTGACGGTGATACGCTCGACTTTTCCAGCTTTGATCTCCTCAGCCAACTGGCTGATGTAAATGCCCTCGGGCTTTTTCGACTGAGGGGAAATGCTGAAGATCAACGCTGCCACCGCCACCAGGATGAGTAAATATACAAATCCAGTCCTAAACCATCCTGAACCCATTTTCAACCTCCATCAAGCCTCTACCTCTCCTCCAAACCTTCATCAGCCCATAAGTATTATACCAAAAATCATCGAAATGTGCTAATAATGAGCAATCAGCGACAGCACAAACCCCTGCAGGAGTTACGCGCTTGAGAGCCAAACCGTCGGTTGAGTAGGCCGAAGGCCGTATCGAAACCAGGTTTGGCGGCCAGCCAATGCAGTTCTTGGTCTCGATACAGCCCTGCGAGCCTACTCGACCGGCGAACTGCGTAACTCCTGCCCTGGACTGCTGCCGGGGTTTGCTCCCATTTTTCTATGGAGAAAGGCACCTGATCGGGAGCCGTTTCTTGAGTCACTGCGCTTGATCAAGACACACCACTAGTATAGCACACTTTTGTTAGCGTAACATTAGAAAAACGTTAGAGTTTCATTTGAAATTCGCCAAGAGGTCTTATCTCTGAACGGTTACCGAATTTGCACCCAGTCGTGCGCGTCAATCTGTCCTCGATGTGAGACAACGCACCTATTGGGCGACTTGTATCTGCCCCACCAGGACGCTGTCCTGTTCTGCCTGGGCCCTACCGGGCTCGACCACCGGCAGACGCTTCATAGTGCGCTGGGAATACATGCCCACCTTGAGCCAGTAGGTGCCTGGCGAGGCCCCTAATGGGATGGCCAACTCATAAGGATCGTCTACCATCTCGCCTGGGGTCCAGGAAGTGGTAGGCCTGGCCCCTCCCAGGGGCTGGATGTCCTGCTGGCTGACGACCTGCCCATCGGCCTGAGTGAGATGGACAAAGACGGTGTAGTCTTCGGCCATTTCCCGCAAAGCCTGCCAGTGCAGGATCAACTTTACAGTCTCCCCCGGCCTGAATTCGACCCTATCCAGGTCACAGGAAACCAACAGGATCTGGTCAGCCAGATTCGCCTCCAGCGGCAGCCGCGAACCGCTGCTGAGGGTCAAAACCACGGTGGTCCCTCTGGAGACCACTGAATTGGCCGGCGGGTCCTGAGCCAGGATGGTGCCGACCGGCATCAGGCTCCACCCCTCCCGCTTCTCAACGGCGAAACCCATGTTCACCAACTGAGGCTCCACGATCTCGACGGCCTGACCGACTAGGGCGGGCACTACCAACAAATCCTGTCCCTGGCTGATGACGACCTCTACCACAGCACCCCGTTTGGCTGGTTGCCCCCCTGTCGGGACCTGACCGATGACAGCCAGGGCCGGGATGGTCTCATGATGCTGCTCACCGATGACAATGAATTGAAGCCCCATGGCCTCAACCAACTGGCGGGCCGCTTCCTGATCCATACCCACCACGTCTGGCACGAGCACCTCATCGCTGGCCAGGGTGACTGCTGGAGGAGGGGCGGTCGGAGGCGGCAACCGCGCGTAGCGGTTGTAGACCAGGGTCCACAGGGGAGCCAGGCCCAGCACGGAAACGAGGGCCACCGCTCCCAACACCATGGCCACCCAATCCCAACCCCTTTCTTCCTCCCACTCTGCCTTTTCCTCGTAATACCCAACTCGCTCTTCAACGGGCTGAGGTTCCCGTCTGACGACCACTGGCCGCTGGACGGTCGTCATGGCCTCACCGGCGCGATGATAGTTGATCAGGATCTGAGCCAGTTGTGACGCCGTGCGGTAGCGGGCCGAGGGTTCCTTGGCCAACACCTTATGCACGATGTGGGCCAACCCCAGGGGAACGCGGGGGTTCAGCTCATTGATAGGCGTTGGTTCCTCGCGCAAATGCTTGAAGGCCATGGCGATGCCGCTTTCAGCCTCGAAAGGCAGGCGTCCGGTGAGCATCTCATACATCACCACGCCGATGGAGTAGACATCTGAAGGTGGTCCCAGGCGTTCACCAGCCGCCTGTTCCGGCGACAGGTAGTCGGGCGTGCCCCAGACATCCCCTCCCTCGATCACGGGAGCGGAGGTCAAGGCCCGGGCGATGCCAAAATCGGTTACTTTTACCCGCCCATCGGTGGCGACCAGGATGTTTTGCGGCTTGACGTCGCAGTGGATGAGACCGGCCTTGTGGGCCGCGCCGACGGCGGTGCAGACCTGGATGGCAATAGTCAGAGCGCGCTCGATGGGGAAAGGAGCGCTTTCAAGGATCAGCTCCTTGAGATTGCGGCCCTCGACGTACTCCATGACGATGTAATGACGGTTGTCATCCTGGCCGATGTCATAGACGCTGACAATGTTAGGATGGTCCAGGTTGGCCGCCGCCTGGGCTTCGCGGTAGAAGCGCGCCAGGAAAGCCTCATCGTCCGCGCGTCTCTCGGACAACACCTTGACAGCCACCGTGCGCCCCAGCATGATGTCCTGAGCCCGGTAGACTGCAGCCATGCCACCCTCGCCAATGATGGCCAGTAACCGGTATCGGTTGTTGAGTAAGAGACTCTCAGCCACCTTTATTCACGCCCTCCGTATGCACTCCCACTGCCGTCCACTCTGTTGCAAAAAGACAAGGGTTGCTGCAGCGAATGAATAGCTATTTATCTTTCCGTGACCACTCGTAAGGTATCTCGTCTGTGTGAGCCGGCAGACGGTATTCGTCGGGATCGTCGTAGTGATACAACTCGGTAGGCACGTTGACTATCAGAGTGATCTCCTGGCCGATGCCTTTGAAACCGTGCATCACACCGGGCGGGATCTTGAGCAGAATAGGGTTATGCTGACCCATGAAGAACTCGTTGACCTCGCCGTAGGTAGGAGAATCAGGGCGGCTATCGTAAAGGGCCACCTTGGCCATGCCATGGACGCAGATGAAATGATCGGTCTGAAGCTTGTGGTAGTGCCAGGCCTTGACCACCCCCGGATAGGCGGCCGTAACGTAGACCTGGCCGAATTTCTCGAACTCTTCCCAGTCACTACGCAACATCTCCATTAAATATCCGCGCTCGTCGGGAATGACCCGCAGTTTCTTGGCTTTGACGCCTTCGATCATAGTTGGTTTTGATGACTCCCTTCTTTGCTGGATTCATGAAACAACAAGTCTGCATTACAGCGTCAGGCAGATGACAACTGCTCTTCCCGCCTTGTGCCAGTCAGATAATAGATGGCAAAGGCCATGAACAGGGCAAGCAGGATCAGGTAGGCACCCAACACCAGGACCCCCAGGCCGCTGAGGGCCAGGCTGGCTTCATCGGCGCCAGAAGCCATCACCCCCAGGGAAACGGCTACCATGCCTATGGCTCCCACATTCCAGAGGACGTGGAGGCCGACGCTGGCGGCATAAGTGCCCAGGATATGCCAAGGGCGGCGCGTCTTCAGCAGATAGTACCAGCCCAGGCCCATCAGTCCGCTGCCCAGGCAGTGCATCAGGGTGGAACCCACCCGCAGAAGCACCACCGCGCCCCAACTCTCCAAAGCGACGGCGGCGTTAAAGAGTCCTTCCGCTATAGCGAACCCAGCTCCTCCAGCCACCCCCCACAGGAAAGCCCGAGCCGTCCCCGGCCGGCGATAGCTCATCAGAGCCACCCCCAGGGGTTTGAACAACTCCTCACCCAGAGGAGCGATGACCACGAAAATCAGGACCAAAGCGATGGCGATGGGCGGGGAGAGCAACACCTGGGAGAGATTGACCGGGTCCGCTATCCATGAGGGGTCTTGCAGGTTGGCCGTCAATTCCTGAAGCCAGGCCATCCCGTTGGGCGTCAGGACCACAATGAGCAAGACAGCAAACAGGGTGAACAGGCCGAAAGTGGCCTCTACGCCAAAGGCCAGGAAAGTGGCCAGAAATGCGCCACTGCCTGTCTGGAGAACCACCTCCCGCCAGCGGACCGGCACCGCAGCCGGGGCCAGCCGTCGGCCAACGAAAGCCATCACTATCAGAGGGGGTAGCGCGGCACCCAGAACGTGGAAAGGGGGGAAGATCAGAAGGGCGAAAAAGTCGGTGACCAGGATGATTTGGCCGACAACCACAGACAACACGAAGAGGGCCAGCAGCAGCCCCATTGGCCAGGGGCGGAAAGGGCGTGAGGGACGGCCCAACAGCGAACTGAGCCCCTGCCAGCCCAGGGGCAGGCCCAGGCCCAGACCTAGGACGAGGAAAGCTGTCCCCACGATGGAGATTTGCAGGGGATCAGTCTCTCCCTTCCCGTACACCAGAGGGAGCACGAAATACAGCACCCCACTCATCAGACCCAGCAGGGCGATGCTCAGACCGACCACAGCGACACAAGCTTTAGCGGTTTTCAGCAAAAGATTACTCCTGCACCTATCACGAGCCGAAACTCCATCCACCTCGCCGACTGCCCCCCAGGCGCATTTTGGGCGGTCCTTTGACGCCTACCTGCTTCCACAAGGCCCGCAGCGGCGCAGAAGGGTCTTCCATCTGCGAGTAGCGTTCGTCGTACTGGTAGAGATCCAAAGCTCGCTTGATTTCTTGGAACTTGGCCCCCACGGTGCCCCCTGATACCCCATAAGCCTTGCCAATTTCGGCCTGTGAGCCCTCGTAAAAGCCAAAAAGGACCATAGCGTACTCAACGGCCGCAGCGTACACCCCCGGCTTGCGATAAGACGGGTTGGCCTTTTTCTTGAAGTCACGCCACAGACGTAAGGCACTGGTCAACTCCCACAGACCAAAGCCGACCTCCTGCATGTACGGCACAAAGAGCGATTCCACGTCGTCGAGTTGCTCCGTCCCTCGTCGCTCCGCCTGGAGATTACCAGCTAGCAAATTATAGGGCACCCAGTAGCCCGATTGCTCGTCCATCTCCTCTATCTTTTTGCGGACCTGACGGAGGGTGACGGGGGCGTCGGCCGGGGCGGGGTTGATGTCCTGCACCCGCCACTTGCGCCGGTATTGGCGCAGGGTAATGGTGAAAAAGGCATCAGGCCGAAAGACCTGACGCTGGAGTTCATCCTGATCCCTGGTCCAGACAATTTCAACCCGCACCTCGCCAGTTTCCTGATGCTGGCCCATGCGGGATATGGCGAAGGCCCCGCAAAGCAGGTGCCCGCCTATCAGAAAGTACAGAGGGACATAGCCGAAGAGCTGGTAGGCCAGGTCCACGTTTCTGTCAGGGACCAGCATAGCAGCCAAGTCGTCGCTGTCTTCCTCCCCAAGCACAGCCTCTACGAAAGGGGGGACAACCTGATGCATCTCAAGGGCAAATTGGGGAAGGCTCATGATTGCAACTCCATTTCTCTACCATCCCATCTCTCAAAAAGGGCGTGGTCAACTCCAAATAGGTCGAGAACCCGGCCCACTGTGTGATCAACAATGTCCGCCACCGTTTTGGGCCGATGGTAAAAAGCCGGCAGCGGGGGGAATATGATGGCTCCCATGTCGGTTACTCTCAACATCAATTGCAGATGCCCTCTATGCAAAGGGGTTTCTCTCACTACAGCCACCAGCCTCCTTCTTTCCTTCAGGGTGACATCGGCAGCTCGCAGCAACAGGTTTGCACTGTACGAATTGGCTATAGCTGACAGGCTTTTGATGGAGCAGGGTATGATGACCATGCCATCGGTTTTGAAAGAGCCACTGGCGATGGCTGCCCCAATGTCATCTATGTCGTAGGCATAGTTGGCCATCGCTTCCACTTCTTCCACTTTGAAGTCCGTCTCCAAAAGGATGATCTCCCTGGCCGCCGGGGTAATGACCAGATGGGTTTCGACATCGGTCTCTCTCAACACTTCCAGCAACCTTATTCCATAAATAGCGGCCGAAGCGCCAGATATGCCTACTACTAGTCTTTTCATATATCCCCTCTGATTATCCTGGTGCACATCTCATCCGCCAACTCCCTGCAATTGTGCACAATCTCCTCTATGGCCTCTTCAGGCAGGTCATCCCAATGGATGCCGGCAGTCACGACCACGTTCTTTTCCAGCCGCGCTGACAGGCGCTCGGAGACCATTTTGACTACTTCATCCTCCTTGTGGCCCAGCAGGGTGAAAACCGAGGACGTGGAACTGGTGATCTGGGGATCGGCCAGGCTGGGGCGGGGCAGGGCCACGGCCACAGCGCCGATATGGGGGTTGATCCCTCCCCAGATTGCCACCAAGAGGTCATCCCCTATCAACATGGCGGTGGCGTGTATCTGGTATCGCCCTCCCTGGCTCGATAGATCGAATCTCTTCACGAACTCTGCCTCATAAGGACCAGGTCCAGCCAAATCCGGTCCTGGCCCTCTTCGTCCCCGCTGGCGACCTTGAGCCGTTCCAGAGTCGAGAGAAGGTACATCCCCACCTCCAGGTGGTATTCACCACCGGGAGTATCGGGGGCGATGCTCAGGCGGTACCGATCCACCACGATCTCCCCTGTATCCCAGAGAGAGGTGGGATAGCGGCCCTCTGCCGGTTGATTGTCCTGCTGAGCCACAATGCGGCCGCCGGCGGCGACTAAGTGGGTGAAAACAGTGTAGTCTTTGGTCATCTGCCGGCGAGCCTGCCAATACAAGGTCAGGTCCAGAGACTGGCCTGGTTGGACTGCCTCAGGGCTCACGTCGTAGCCCAGGAGAGTCACCTGGTCATCCAGATTGACCTGCAGGGGGTGCTGGATGGACAACTGGCCGGGCTCAAGAGGGGGCTTGACTTTCACCCAGGCAGAGAAGGGTTCCTCCACGGGCATCGCCTCCTCGTCCAGGGTGAGGAGCCTGGAAAGGTCTGTTGGCCGATAGAGGCTCACCTGAAGCCGGTACTGTCCCAATGGGGTGTCTGGTGGTATCTTGAGCTCGTGCCGATCGGCTATCCTCTCCCCTGGCCGCCAGCGTGAGGTGGGGTGCTGACCTTTCTGAGGGCCGCTGTCCTGCTGGGCCAGGATCGTGCCGTCCATGTCCAGCAGCTTGACAGAGACGCTGTAGTCCTCCACCAATCTGTCTAGAGCCTCCCAGTACAGGGTGAGGCGCAGGGTGTCGCCAGGGACATACCTCTCCCGGTCGAGGCTGTAGTCGTAGAGCCGCACCGGCACCGGCTCCGCAGCTCTTTCCGCTCCTTCATTCACCGACACTGGCCCTTCCAGGCTGAAGGAGAGGAGAGGGCCAGCGGTGGCGTTGAGCAGGAGACGGTATTCGCCGGGTGTGGCTGGTGACGGCAGGCTCACTGACACCACGGAGGCCCAGGAGGTGACGAGGGGCATTTCCACCGCGATTGGAAAGGTTCGTTGTTGCTGGCTGGTGCTCTCGCCGTTACCTGCGCGCCAGGTGGCCATCACTGACACCTTCTCCGTAGGCTTGACGACGCAACTGCGCGGCCCGCTGTTGGCTATCAGAAGGTAAGCTGTATAGTCCTCGCCAGGGACAGTCTGCAGGGGTAAGAACCCTTTAACTGCGAGAGCGTCCCCAGGCTGGGCTCGGGGCCGCACCCGATAGACGTAATCCTGACCAAACCGTTTCACCAGGGTCAGTTCCTCGAAAGCGGGCAGGGTCTCCTGGACCTCAGGCCAGCGCTCCGGCTGGTAGGCCCGGTACAGCGCCTCGTGAAGGACGACATATTCCACGTCCAGGCCCTGCAAAAGGCTGATGGCTCGCTCCGAAGGGAAATGCTCCATCTCCCAATCTATTTCTCCATGCCGGGAGGGGACGAAGCCGCTGTAGCCGTCAATACTCTCCTGCCAGTGGTAAGTGGAGAAATATTGATAGCGGAAGAGGTTGTAGGTGGGCCAAACCTGGCTGGGGTCAACGGGTTCCACCGATGGAGGATCGGCCATGCGGAAGGCCAGGGGTAGCTCCACGATCACCGTGGGCGGCTGCTGGGCCAACCAGCGGTAGACCGGAGGCAGGCGATCTCCCCTTTCGACGAAGGCGACCTCCACGTGCGCCCAGCTTCTCAACAGCAGAGGGTACAGCACCAGCAGAAAGATGCTCACCCGCCAGGCCCATTGCCATCCTTTCCGGGCCAGGTGGAGTACAAAGGCTTTCTCCAGGCTGGC
>Ga0315308_1000501_pt1 | contig 21863 bp, 22 predicted proteins | sample TDP3_MG_FD_203078 | JGI IMG/M metagenome (GOLD analysis project Ga0315308, IMG submission 203078) | Freshwater sediment microbial communities from Lake Towuti, South Sulawesi, Indonesia - TDP3 | ecosystem: Environmental > Aquatic > Freshwater > Lake > Sediment | place: Indonesia: South Sulawesi... | reverse complement strand
AAGGCGGGTGGGCTCAGCTGGTAGAGCAGCGGCTTCGTAAGCCGCAAGTCGCGGGTTCAAATCCCGTCCGGGGCTCCAATGACCAACGTACGCGAGTCGACAGTTCAGCAATCGACTGAGAGGTTTGGCTCAGTACTGGGATGACTATTTGGTCGCGAAGAAAACCGTTCCAAGCCATAGATATTAAACGATATGATAGAGGAGTACCGACAATTTTTTAGCTTTACGTCTATGTGTCCTGATCAGAGTTGTTCTCCCGAAGGGGCCTAGTGTCTTTGTCTTACCATTGGCGGTCAATACCGCTCCGTTGGCGTCGAGTTCCACGTTCCTCATCTTCAGATTGAGATCAATGCCTCGTCTCTTGAGTTTACAGCTACGTTCACGAGTTTCTCTATGTCCTCTCTTGACAGTAGTTCTTCAGGAAGGTTGCAGGCTTCGCTTCTACGCCACGGCTTGATCCACATAACCTTCTCCGGATAGTTATTGCGCGTGTTTTCGACCCACTTCCAGAATGTCTTGATAGCAGTAAGATGGTCTAAGGCGGTTCGAGGCGCGAATGGTAGTAGCGCCCACACCCGACTCCATACTTCTAGTTCATATCCCTTCCATTTTTCAGATAGAGATGAAATAAACCGCGACTCTGACAGGATCGACATACACAACCGCGAGCGCAGGTTTAACCTAGCCCTGCTTATGCCAAGTCTTAATTATGACGGCTAGGATCTTCGTCTTTAAGTCTATAGGAGGCCTACCTGTAGGCTTCTTCATCCAAGGCGGTGGAAGATCATCCACAGGGCTAAAGACTTATATGCAGTGGCTTCGAATCAAATCTTGGGGATGAAAACTTGCTTCGCGGTGCTGTATTCGTTTTCGTGGTAGCACTTTTGATTCTGCCTGCCGGATTGCCAAGCGTGTTGGCTCAGGAGCAACCTAGATTACGCTTCACCGTGACCGTCCCGACTGGTTGGGAAAACGAATACGCCGCCATGTTGATCATCAAAGACTCGTTGGCTCGCCACGGCATACAGATGGATCTGGCACGCGAAGATTCGTCAACCGTCTTTTCTAAGTTATGGAGTCCTGATACTTACCGCCTGACTTATGAGCAAGGAGGTCATGACGCGGCTGCTTACAACTGGTACTGGAGACCCGAAGATCAATTGTTCTTCTCTAGCTTCACGCCAAGGGGTTTTCCTCCCGCGGGCTGGAACGAGTGGGTTGCGAATAACGCTGTGATCGATGAGATGCTCTTGGCAGCTACGTCGACTTACGACAAGGCTGAGAGAGCTAAATATTACTACGAGTTCACGAAGGAGTGGCAGCGTGATCCGCCCTTCATCCCTCTTTACTACTTCGATGTGGGCGCCTTGAGCAGGGCCGAGATCGAGAATTTTGATCCCTTCTTGTGGACAGGTAATGCTGAGGAGTGGAGAGTAACAGGAAAAACTGAGGAAGATTTTGTTACCGTGAGGTTTGCAATTCCATACATGGAGAACTTGGGACTCAACACTTGGTACGCTGGGACGAGCGGTCCGGAGGAATACTCAACAGTCGCTCCCGTCTATCCTCAACTCCTTAAGAGTCAGCGCCAGCCGGACGGGACCTTCGCGATGGTTCCTGACCTAGCTGAATCCTTTGAGGTTTCTCAAGATGGTTTGATGCTGACGTTCCGTCTGAAGCAGAACCTAAACTGGTCTGATGGCACACCCTTCACATCTCGCGATGTCAAAGTTACGTATGAGGGTGTCCTAGACCCAGCTACAGGAATTCCTGCCCTGGCAGACCTCGCCGCGATCCAAACGATAGAGACTCCGGACGATTACACAGTGAACTTCAAGTTAAGCGAACGCAACGCCCTCGTCATAGCGGCTCTTGGTGGGTATATAGGTGGTGGAATCCTGCCTGCACACGTCTTTGAAAGGGTTCCGCACGAAAAATGGAGAGATGTTTGGAGTGCGCCCGAAGAGCTGGTGACTCTTGGATCATACAAGATAGTGGAGAAGGTGCCCAACGAGAGGACGGTACTCGAAGCTAACGTGAAGTACTATAAAGGGAAGCCGTTTGTGGACCGAATAGAGGTCGTAGTCATCCCTGAGTACTCTACGGCGATAGCCGCCTTGAAGAAAGGTGAAGTTGACATCCTCGACGCTGTTCTCACCAACAGACCGGAATTCTACGCCGAGTATCCGACCCTGAAAGATGACCCGAGCCTAAAGGTCTCGCTTGTCACCTGGTCCTGTACAGCCTACCTAGGTTTCAACCTAGATCACCCTATCCTCACCAACAGGTACGTGAGGCTAGCCATTGCAAACCTGATTCCTATAGACACAGTTATCCAAGATGTGCTTAAGGGTCATGGTAAGCCTGCCAGCGGACCGATATGGCCTGGGTCCTGGGCCTACAGTCCTGATTTCCCTCCTATGGCGAAGTACGACCCGGAAAAGGCCGAGGAGTTTCTGACCATGGCCGGATTAGCTCGAAGGGTCCCTGAGTCACCCGTGACCCTATATGTTATCATAGGCACCACATTTGTAGCGGGCTTGGGTGTGGGAGCAGGGGTTAGCTATCTGATCCGGAGAAGGAGAGGAAAAGCCCCAAGCTAGTGGTTTGATGGCAAGCTATGAGAGCGCTCACCCGGTATATCTTAATCAGAATCGGTCTTATTGTTCCGACCCTCCTGATCGTTAGCTCTATCACCTTCATCCTTCTGCACATGGCGCCGGGGAACCCTATTGACATCATGCTAGGTGCGGCTAAAGCCTCACGGGAAGTGAGGGATATTCTAATCCAGAGGTTCGGCTTCGACGAGCCGCTACACATCCAGTATTTCTTATGGGTTTACAACATGTTCAGGGGTGAGCTTGGGTTATCAATCAGCGGGGCACCTGTCATCGAGCTGATCGGAGTTAGGCTATGGTACACGGTCGAGCTCATGCTTGTTTCCCAGGGGATCTCTGCCCTAATTGCAGTCATCTTAGGAGCGTTAGCCGGATACAGGAAGGAAACGATGCTTGACAAGGCTCTCTCGGTTGTGGCCTTAGTAGGGTACTCGCTCCCTAACTTCTGGTTGAGCATTATTGTGATCCTAGTATTCTCCCTATACTTGGGTTGGTTCCCGGTTGGAGCGTTCTCCCTTGGAATAGAGCTGGCTAGGGAGCGAGGGCTGTATGCGATTCTTATCCATCTGAGGCATCTTGCACTACCCACGGCCGTCCTGGTTGTCGGGTTCACACCTTACTACTTCAGGTTGCTGAGGGCAACGATGGTAGAAGTCGTTGATGAAGACTATATCACTATGGCAAGGGCTAAAGGATTGAAGGAGGTCACTGTTATTTACAAACACGCGCTGAAGAACGCTGTTATACCTTTACTTACAGCTGTAGGAACATCCCTAGGACTGATCCTTGGCGGTAGCTACGTCGTTGAACTAGTCTTTGCATGGCCCGGCCTAGGCCATCTCCTCGTTACGGCAGCAATTGCTAGGGACTATTGGCTAGTGATGGGCATTTCTTTCATCACAGCCGTCATGGTGATCGTTTCAAGTATAGCTCTGGATATGGCTTATGCGTACTTCAACCCAAAGATCCGCTTTGCGGGTTCAGGTTACTAGCATGGCCCAACTCCTTGTCAGTCCGATTTCGTACATCAGGTATGCCAGGAAGAGTAAGCTCGCCCTTTTTGCAGTTCTCTGGATGGCCGCAATCGCAATTATGGCTATCTTCCCCTTCGTCATCGCTCCGCACCCGCCGAACAGAACCTTTTCCGGCAAGTCGAATCTACCTCCCAGCCTAGAGTTCCTTCTTGGGACTGATAACGTGGGCCGCGACATCTTGAGCCAAGTCATATGGGGGGCAAGCACTTCGCTTGCAATCGGCATCGGCGCGGCCATGGTTGAGGTTGTGATCGGTGTTCCCTTGGGCCTCTTTGCAGGCTACTATGGGGGCCGCCTTGATCAAATCTTCATGAGAATTGCTGATACGATTCTCACCATCCCGACCATAGTACTTCTGATAGTAGCCGTCACTCTTCTGAGGGCGCAGTCTCTGGTCTCGATCGTGATCGTAATGGGGTTTGTAAACTGGGTCTGGCTAGCGAAGACCCTGAGAGGGGAGGCGCTAAGGGTGAGAGAGGAGGAATACGTAACAGCTGCGAAGGCAATGGGCTTTAGTGACCCCTACATTATAGCAAAACACATTCTCTCAAACGTGGTTGCTCCTCTGATCGTTATCGTTACCTTCGACATCGCTTGGTTCATCCTCTACGAGTCTACCATGTCGTTCATCGGTCTGGGCGACCCTACAATACCGTCGTGGGGGAGACTGCTGTTTATCGGCCGCGGCTTCCTGAATACCGCCCCGTGGATATCGGTCATCCCAGGGATCTTCATATTCCTTACAGTCCTATCATTCAATATACTAGGCGACGATCTTACTGGCTTTCTTGGTGCCAGAGGAAGAAGGGTTTGATGGGCACTGCTGGTGAGGGCTCGGGCAGAGGTGCCCTCCTTTCCATTCAGGATCTAAGGGTTTACTACTATTTCGAAGCCGCTGTCACGAAGGCCGTAGACGGCGTCAGCCTAAATCTGGAGAAAGGCGATGTCCTCGGGATCATAGGGGAATCCGGGTCGGGCAAGAGCACGCTAGCCCGGGCGGTGCCAAGGCTCCTATCTCGATATGCCAAGATCGTGTCAGGCCGAATCGTCTTCGAGGGCGAGGATCTCACTACCAAGGATGAAAGGGACATGATGAAAATCAGGGGGAAGCGGGTTTCCATTATTCTTCAGAACCCGTCAGCTCTCAATCCGACCATAAGAATAGGGGAGCAGATAGCCGAGGTCCTGAGAGACGTCTCTCCCAAGAGTGATCCGAAACCTCTGGTTGTGGAGGCTTTAAGGATGGTAGGGATTCACAATGCTGAAAGTAGAGCCTCGAGCTACCCTTACGAGTTCAGCGTTGGGATGAGGCAGAGAGTGATGATCGCCATGGCTCTGGCCGCTAAGCCTGCACTCGTAGTCGCCGATGAGCCCACATCGGCTCTGGATGTATCGACGCAGGCCCAGATTCTGGGACTCATTGATCGACTCAAAGCCGAGCTCGGGTTCTCAATGTTGTTCATAACGCATCATATAGGCGTCGCCTCACAGATGTGCAACAAGATCGCTGTCATGTACGGCGGTAAAGTGGTTGAAGTTGGTCCCAAAGATGATGTGCTGAGCAAACCTAGACATCCCTACAGCTTTGGTCTCCTTCGGTCGATTCCTTACCTTACTAGAGACATGGGAAAGCTCTACGTCATAGAAGGAAAGCCACCGGACCTCACCGACCCGCCGCCAGGTTGCAGATTTCATCCAAGATGCAGAAACGCCATTGAGATTTGTATGCTTAGGGAACCTCCTTTAGATGGCGAGGATCAGATTACCATGAGCGCCTGCTTTAACCCCATCAGATGATAGCCTATGCGTGGCCCAACTCTGCTAGACGTGGATAACCTTAGCAAATACTTCGAAGTCAAGTCAGGCATGTTTTCCACTAGCTACATAAAGGCTGTTGACGGCGTGAGTTTCACCATTGGCAAGAGTGAGTCTTTTGGAGTGGTGGGCGAATCAGGATCGGGAAAGACGACACTGGCTTACCTAATAATGAGGCTGATAGAGCCGACTAGTGGTGCGGTCCGTTTCTCAGGTTCTAACATCTTTGTCATGAACAAGGAAAGCTTAAGGAAGATACGGAGGGATATGGGCATCATATTCCAGAACCCTTCTTCCTCTTTGGATCCAAAAATGAGGGTCCGTGAACTGGTAAGCGAGCCACTAAGACCTACGAAGGCAGATAAGAACGAGATGAATGCGGCAGTTGAAAGGGCTCTCTCTCTAGTTAACATCCCTCTCTCGTATCTCAATCGCTATCCAGACGAGCTGAGTGGGGGTGAGAAGCAGAGAGTTGGAATTGCTAGGGCGATCGTAACAAATCCGAAGCTCGTAATTGCCGATGAACCGATGTCCGCTCTGGACGTATCGACCCAGGCCCAGATCCTAGAACTGATGAAGGACCTGATCAGGGAGATTCGGGCGAGTCTCATGTTGATCTCCCATGACCTCGCCGTAGTCAAGTACGTCTGCTCTAAGGTCTTGGTCATGTACATGGGCAAGGTGGTAGAGCGCGGGTCGGTTGAGGATATCCTGGAGAATCCACTACATGCCTATACCCGCGCTCTGATTTCGGCCTTCCCGGAACCAGGATCGTCCTTGAACCTGCAGTTTTCCGGTACTATGAGTCTGTCTGGCTACAGAGGTAAGGGGTGCGTATACAATGCGAGATGCCCCTCCGCGAAGCCTGTATGTTTTTCCGAGGAGCCCCAACTCCGACAGACGGAGCGAGATCACTTTGTCGCTTGTTCCTACGTGGAGGCTCACCCTGGATAAGCCAGATGCCCATCAGAACGCTGGTCGATGTCTCGTGTGCGGCAAAGGCGCTTCAAGACGAAGGTGAGAAAAGGGTGTGAAGGTCATGGTGAGAGAAGTTCCGATAACCGCTAAATTGGCGAGCAAGGCTGCAGCGAACCCTGGCGTGAACGAAGCAGCCCCCGGCGTAAAGATACGCGAAGAGCGGGTCGGTGAGCGTTCCTCTGAGCCCCAGAGATAGAGTCCTTACCACCATCAGGCATGACGAGCCTGATAGGGTCCCAATAGATTTGGGTGGAAACGTCTCCTCCCTCCACTTTGAAACATTGAACAGGCTTTCAAAGTTTGCTTTCAAAGTTTCTCGGTCTGAAGGCTAAGGCCAAGGTCATAGACAAGGTCCAGCAAGCGGTTTCAACAACGGGGGAGATACTTATGAGATTCGATGTGGACTTTCGAAGGATCATCCTCAAATCAGGGCCGTTGGAGGGAGCAGAGGATCAGGTTGACGACTTTTCCGGGAGGCTCTACTTTATCGACCAGTGGGGGATAAGATGGGGCAAGGGTTCCCTATACTATGACATGATAGATCATCCGTTGAAGGATGCCCTCATCGAAGACTTGGATAAGTACCCTTGGCCAGATCCACATCGGCAAGAAATATACGAGGGCTTGGAGGAACAGGCGAAAGAGCTCTGTGAAAACACCGATTACGCCGTCGTAGCCCCGTCTCTTGGTGCGAGCCTCTTTGAACTTTGTTCGTGGCTGAGGGGTTTTCAAACCTTCACCATCGACATGTATGAGCGTCCTGATTTTGTCGATGCACTATTGGATAGGCTTCTGGGAATCTTTCTAGATTTTATGAAGAATACCTTGACAGGATAGGCAAGTATATACAGCTCATCCAGTTCGGCGATGACTACGGGTCCCAGACTGGGCTGATAATCAACCCGGCGTTGTTTAGAAGGTATGTTAAGCCAAGACTGAGGAGGCTTTACACCTACGTGCACGCCAAGACGAACGCGAGGATCCTACATCATTCCTGCGGCTCGATTTATCCAATTATCAGCGATCGAATCCATAAGCTGAGGCTATGGTGAGGCATATAGATGCATGATGATTCCGCTAGGCAATGAACCTTCTGAATTTTCGAAGCGGCCAAAAATGTCATCCAGCACGGCTCGGAGGCGTGGAAATGGGTAGCATACAGGCCGATACTTCGTTACTGCATCAAGCTGAGTCTATTTGAACGAAGGCATAACCTCTCTAGCGAAAAGTCTCGTTTGCGTCCTGAGGTCATCAACGCTCGAGTATCCGAAGTCGCATTGGAAGTGCTCCAGACCTAATTCGTCTAGGTCCTCGAGAATCTTGATGAATGTTCTGGCATCACCGGTCAGAACCTGTGGGTACAAGTCTGGTTTCCAGTCAGGATATTGTTTCTTCCCAGGGGTGAGCATCATTCTGTATTCAACAGACGCTAGCACCTTCCTTTTGGGCGGCGTTAGTTTACGCAACTTCCGAATACCTCTTGCGAAATCGTTGATCGGGATGCTTGAAGGATGCCAAGCATCACCAAGGGTTGCTGCCCGTCTTATTGCTGCGTCGGAGTTTCCGCCAACCCAGATGGGGATTCCATCCTTCTGAGCCGGTTTAGGTTCGAAGACTCCGCCTGTAAAATTGAAGTATTTTCCTTTGAACCTCGGCTTGTCGTCAACCCATAGGATTCTCAAGACTTTGGTGGCTTCGTCCAAAACTCTTCCTCTTTTGTGGAAATCAGCTCCGAGGAACCTAAATTCGTCTTCCCTCCAGCCCACTCCAACACCAAGAATCGTTCGTCCCTCCGACAGAACATCTATCGTAGCCATCTCTTTAGCCACAACGATCGGGTTTCGAAGCGGAAGCACAAGTACAGCTACTCCTAAGGCGATTCGACTCGTGTCAGCAGCCAAATAGGCGAGGGTTGTCAACGGCTCATAGGTGTTTCCCAATGCTTCGCGGTCTTCTTCTCTCGGCATGATAACGTCTCCCAGCCAACACGTGTCATACCCCTCTTCCTCAGCAAGAAGCGCCATTTCTCGTATGGCCTTCTTGGAGGCTAGCTGACCCCAGTTTGTAGCGTAGACTCCAAACTTCATATTCAGGCCTGCCCTCAGTTGTTCAATTAAGGCTTTGCCAGGCGTAAGTCCTGATCGTCGATTACATTACATAAATGTTTTTAACTCGTTGAGCACGAACACGAACACGAAAGGCAGATGCCGCGCGTCTATCCTCTACTGATGGGTCTACTAGGACCTGACTCGCTACCTGAGGATCCCGAGGAGCGAGCTCAACAAAAAGCCGATACGCCTGGTATTGTATTTTACATTGAAGGTGTTTCGGAACTCATCATGGTTGATGCTGGTTTAGGAGACACGAAACTGATCGAGAAGAAGTATAGTTGGAAGGCTGTGCGGGAGCCAGGCAGAACGCTCAGGGAAAGCTTGACCAAATTCGGCTTGAAGCCCGAGGATGTTGAAACCGTGATCATCACACACCTACATTGGGATCACATGGGAGAAGCCGAAGAATTTAGGAATGCGATATTCATTGTTCAGGAAAGAGAGTTAGAGGCTGCTAGCGTTGCCGGAGATCCAGCCATCTCAGGCTATGACCCTTGGACGTTCGAAAGGCTTGACTTCAATACGGTTAATGGTGATGCCCGAATTGCAAAGGATATCCGGGTAGTCTTTACCCCCGGGCATACAGTCGGTCACCAGTCCGTCGTTGTAACGACGGGCAAAGGCCGCGTCGTAGTAGCTGGTGACGCTGTTTTCACATACGGTCAGTGGGAGGAGAATCTTCCGGCACCGTTCAGTGTAGATGAGGAGCAGTCGCTGAAGAGCCTCTACAGGCTTAAGCGGATAGCGGACGTCATAATCCCTAGTCACGATATGCGGGTGTTAGGCCGCGAATACTATCCGTAGCTGCCAATTTGTTGCTGGCGGTGAGTCTATCTTTTGCGCGCACTCTTCCTATAGATGCTTTTGCCGCCGGGTTCCAAGTATCGTCGATGCCAACGCTCTCCAGTCCAACTGATGATTCTTTCGGGCTTAACCCTCACCCATCCGGCAGGCACCTTCGGCATAGCGTCCAGATATTCTTGCGTCTTCTCCTTACCAACATATCTCTCTGTCATCCTTCTTTGAATCTGAAGCCAATTCTTTGGGGTAAACAGTATTCTGCCTTTCCCGAGCACAAGAACCCGGCCGTGGGGCGGATTAGGGTCGTCTATAAGCAGCGCAAGCCTCGGGTCTCGACCCACATTGTCGAACCATGCGGAGTTCAGGCCTCCGTAACCCTTTCTGGCCCAGAGAAGGAAGCTCTCCGATTTTGGATCCCACTCGAACCAGATCGGTGTCACCGTGGGTGAACCGTCGGGGAGAAGGGTGGCAATCTTAGCTATCGAAGGTCTTGAGAGGAAGTTGTAAAGTTGCTCTTTAGTCATGGCGGGCATGATTCTGGACAGCCTCCATTAGAAACGGGACCGAATCTCCAATACCTTTCCCGTCTGGGCAGACTCACAGGCCTTCAACATGACCTCGGTCAAATGTCTTCCCCATTCAAGCGTAGCTACAGGTTCTTTGTCACGTTCAATGCACTCCAAGAAGTGCTTCAAGGAATCTCTGTAGTAGTCCCAATAGAAGTTCCCAAGCAACCTATTGCCCAACTGGGAGCGTGAAGGAGGGTCCACTATGAACCACCCGAGCTCGCCGGAAGCACCACGCTTTTTCGCAGAATAACCCATAAGGCTATTCCAACGGAGGATTAAGGCTCCTTCAAGACCGTAGAGCTCGAAGAAGGGGAAATCGTAGGCTATGTTGAGCTGGCCCCACCGTGTATCAGTTACATAGTTCGCGATTATACAACCCAGGCCTCCCTGCACGAATTCTATGGAGACGATGTAGTTGTCGGCATAGGCCAATTGGGCCTTCTTGGTAGCTTTCGTAGAATCAAACTTACTCGGATCGTATCCCTTATCCGTGAAAGCTTCGGTAGCGACTGAATCTGAAACAACCAGCCTATCAGGCATACACATGGTGCCAATTGCACTCACAGCTCTCACGGGACCTAGCAGGTCTGTCATATGAGCAACACCGTAGATGCCGAGGGAAATGACGGGACCCTCCTCGAACGCCGCTGGCGATTCTATCGGTCCCTCCTGTTCAGCACGGCAAACGGCGTACGCAGCTTTCCCTATTACATCACCTCGCAACAGCTCCTTCATCTTCCTGGAAAAGTAGTTTAGTTGGACAGCAGGCTCAGCGAGCGCCTTGATACCGCGCCTCCCAGCTTCGTGAACAATCCCGTTAGCTTGCTCCATGTTCATGGCTAGCATCTTCTGCACAAGAAAGTGCTTCCCAGCCCTGGCTGCTTCCATAGCTAGCTCTCCATGACTATTGGCGGGCGTGAGGATAAGGACGGCTTCAATTCTCTTGTCCTCTAACATGTCTTCGAAACGGTTGTAATACGTCCTCGCTCCATATGCCAGGTATGCCCTTCTAGCTCTCTCCTCGATCCGGTCGCATGTTGCCACAAGGTCGGCTAGCTCCTTCGCGTGCCGTAGGTAGGAGTGGCCCGCCACATTGCCGCAGCCCACGACGCCAAGTCCAATCTTACCAGACAACTTTGAATCCTTTCTATCAAGTTCGTCTTCCCGTATTTAGAATTTGTCTTGTCATTACAAAGTTCGGCGAAAAGGAAATTTTCTGCATTTCGGTGTAATCACAACCCTAGAGCGTTGCCATGCTCGAACGCTCAAAAGAAGGTTGAAAAAGGATAGCGAAGCTTTGCCTTACGTGACCACTACTAGAGCAAGAACAGGGGTGCGCACGGACAAGAGCCGAGCACAACGCCTCCAGCAAACACAACAAATTCGGCCAAAAGGGTTCTGATAAGATAGTTGGAGGTCAGTGTGATCATTTAACAGTTTTCAAAAGGTTCACATAATATGAAGTTCAAGCATCGTCGGATGCCAGCTAGGGGGACCAAAATATGCTTGTTCATCCGACAACTTGAAAAACCCCGGTGGCGTATTAACCATGACCAAGATGGATTGACATACACCGGGATTCGTGTGCGGGACATGGACCTTTCGATCGATTTCTATACGGAGGTCTTCGGAACGAAGCTGATACACCGCCGTGGGATGAGGGCTACGGGGGGAGAATACGCCCTGCTGAAGAGCAAAGGGTCGGCACAGAGGTTAGAGCTAACTGATATCCCACTGACATCGAGAGGAGCTGCCGTACGCGCGCTTTGCGAAGTCAGCATTGATTGCGGCTAATGGCTTAGCAAGTTAAGCCATCTTGAAGCAGCTGGATGTGAAGGAGACGCCCTAAGTGATACGGCAGATCTGCATTGTAGCTTAACGCGAAGTTCCGCTATCCTTTCTTCAGCTCTCTTTTCTCAACATCCTTAACTATCTTAAGGAGCTCTTCTCTAACGGTTCTATCCAAAGGCTCTGCATAGTGTTCCTTCAATATTTGCTTCGCTTTATCCCTAGCAACTTCTCGTATATCCTTCGCGCCTGCCTTGACCCAGCTTCCATGATCTCTCCTGTCGCTAACCTTGGGGACGAAATGCTCCTTCGCGAACAGTTCCCTCGTATGTTTGTGAGCCAGGTAATGGCCTCCCGGTCCCACACTGCCCATTACTTTAACAGCTAGAGTCTCGTCCGATACATCTATTCCTTCTAGGATACGTGAAGCCATGCCGGCAACATCATTGTCTATCACAGCTTTCTCGAAACTCATAGCTCCGACCCCAGGCTCCAGCGACCCCCCAGCGGCGTTCACGATGATGTTGGCCCCACCTAGCGCATTCATAAGTAGTGTGATCGCGCTTTCGTATCCTGCTTGCGCATCAACTATCTTCGATTCAGTTGTTCCCCCGTTTCCCCTGCAGACGAGCCCATAGTGCCTAGCCAACTGAACTGAAGCAACATTCATCAAGGCAACCTCTGCAGCCCCATAAACCATCGTGCCATAGTGCATATCAGTCAGCGCAGGGACTGCGCCATACACTATGGGAGGCCTCTTCCCTGGTTCAGCCGCCGACTGAGCGATTACGATTCCACTTAGCACCTCAGCGTTCTGCTGCACCAACACTCCAGCCAACGATATGGGCCCAGTAGCTCCAGCTTGGATTGCAGGGCCGATATGTATTGGAAGGCCTAGTCTAGCGAATTCAAGCACCATCTCGGTTTGGGCTTTACCGTGAGATAGAGGGCTTATAGGGTTCTCCCATCCCATGATCACTGGTTTCTTCCTTAACTGTTCTAGGCCTCCAGCGACAACTGAGCCCATCCTGATTAGGTCTTGAGCCACCACGCGTCCCCGCGCATAATAGCTGTAGAATGCGACCTTATCGGTATTCTCAAGTTTTGTCAAGTACGCGTGAACGTGATGAATAGGTTCAGGTATGTCAGTGGGAAAGACTCCCGAACCGGTCATATCGATGTATTCCAGAGCATCATACAACCTCGTCAAGTCTGCGACATCTCTCATGGTTGCAGGCCTACGTTTTCCATCTAGGTCTATAACCCTTGTTGGCAATCCTCCGTCTAGGAAGTAGACACGATCGTTTTCGATACGCAAGTTGAATTTCGGGTTTCTTGCGTGGAGAATAAAGCTTGGCGGAGTCTTTCTGAGTGCTTCATTCACCAGATCCGCTCCAATCCGAATGCCTTTAGTCTTGAAGTCGACCACGGCACCCATTTTGTCAAGAAGCTTCAAAGCCCCTTCCAATTCCACCCGAACGCCAGTGTGTTCAAGTACATCTAGAGTGGATACGTGAATGTCATAGATCTCCTCATTCGACAGGATTTTTAGGTAACCGCCTCTTCTCGCGATCATATGTATTCCTCTGTCGGCCTTAACACGTCTGTATAAAGTATTTATCTTTTTGCAGGTAGTTTCGCCCATCTCTTGCAGTCGAATCGTGACCGGGCGGCCTTGTGGAGTCACCGCGAGACCCGACCGACCGTGCGGACTAATAGTGCCGCGCATTCCGATAACGGAGTATTGAAGCCCTCAATGCCTCGAGCTTACGACTTCATAGCGACAAAGAATTCAGGCATATTCTCCGCTCACTTGATGGCAGAACATTTGCTGACGAGTATCTCTTGCTTTACCTGTTTCTTATGGGAAAGGGGGTGCCCTTTCCGTTCCTCGGAAAGGCGAAACGGAGGGTTCTCTGGACTTTGGTCTACTTCTTCTCGACAGCTTCAGGTGGTTTCTTTCTACGCATGTAGACAGCGGCTGCGAGCACTATTATGGCTAGGACGACACTATTTAGGAACGTTGAGATAGAAACACTAGGAGATTCTGCAGAGGAGCAGTCCGGAACAATTCGAGTTAGGCTCGAGCACAGTCTATGCCTTTCTCTTACCCGAACCCACCAAGATGAATGCCTGAGTACGCAGAACATTTCGGACCTTTTTGATGCTGCGAACAACCGGGAAGCTGTTTCTTGTAACCGCCAGATATGTAGATGCAGTAGAGAGCCCTTGAGCCATTCCATCGGTTGCCACACCGCCTGCTTCGAAAAATAGACCTCATCCTCTTCTTTCAGCTACTTCACAGTAGGAGCAACAAAGGGCCGTCGCCATTCACGATAGACAGGAGGCCGATTGAAGTAACGATGCTGCTTCAGCGTCGTCGCTCCTAGAGTGTGCTGGCAACATCAGCAAAGCTAGAGAGACTACAGCTCAATCCGACGTGGCGTTGGGCCTTTTAAGCGTCCTTTCAACGGATTCCTAATAGTATGTCCTAGAAGCGAACTCCTCGCGACATTGACACATGTGGATGGACAGCCAATCTCTTAGTAAGAGCCAAGCCTTAAATGTAGTTGAAGGTCAGATGTTGACCGAACTATGCTGGGGGAAGATAATGTATGCAGAGGGGATTGAGGGGAGGTTTACTGCGTCCTTTCTCTAGAGACCAGATAGAGAGCATACATCTTGCGACTGTAGAGGTCCTTGAGAACACTGGCGTCGAGGTCCGTTCGGAGCGGATCATGGAAATCTTTCAAAAGGGTGGAGCGGAGGTGGATTACAAGAATAGAAGGGTGTGGATTCCTGAACACCTTGTGAAGGAGGCTGTCAAGAACGCGCCGTCGAAGGTCATCATATGCGGTAGGTCGGGCAAACATGACATTGTTCTTGAGGATTCGCGAGTATATTATGGGATGGGTGGGACTCCGACACCTTTCATTAGAGATGTTGAAACCGGGCAGTTCAGGAGGCCGACCAAGAAGGATATGGCTGACGCTACAAGGCTAGGAGACGCGCTGGAACAGTACTCCTTCATCATGTCGATAGCCGGCGCCTTTGATGTTCCTTACGAGGCTGAGTATCTACACGAATGGGAAGCCATCTTCAACAATACTGAGAAGCCTATTGTCTATTCAGCCCCCGGAGTTATCTCTACCAAGAGGGTACTGGAGATGGCAGCTACGATTGTTGGCGGGCAGGAAGAGTTGAGGAGGAGGCCTATCGTTTCAATTTATAGCGAGACGGTCTCACCGTTAATGATCTTTGAGCCGAATGAGTCTATGATAGAATGTGCGGTTGCAGGGGTTCCTGTGACATTGAGCCCTGGACCTGTTGTTGGCGCCTCAGGCCCTGGAACCGTAGCAGGAAGCTCTGTAGTGCTTAACGCAGAGAACTTGGCCGCGATAACTCTCATGCAACTGGTCAAGAAGAATTCGCCGGTCATATACGCGCACTCGGTAACAATAATGGACCCTAGAGTAGGCCGAGTATGCTACGGAGCTCCGGAGCTCGCCTTAGCATCTAGTGTACTCAACGCACAGTTGGCTGAATTCTATGGGCTGCCAACCTTCGGATTCTCAGGTGGATGCGACTCGAAGGTGCCAGATGCGCAAGCCGGTTGTGAAACGATGATGCTGGCGTTGATGAATGCCTTGGCTGGAATAAACCTCATGCATGACTGTGGATATCTGGCTGGTGGCAGCGTAGGGTCGATGGAGATGGCCGTTATCTGTAATGACGTTCTAGGCGATGTCAGCCGAATAATTAGGGGAATCGATATCAACGATGAAACTTTAGCCGTCGACATCATACGTGCGGTCGGTCCGGGAGGAAACTTTTTCTCGCAGAAGCATACTCTGGACCGCATCGGTAAAGAGATCCATATGCCAAAACTCTTCGACAGAAAACCTCCGGGAACTTGGTTGAAGGAAGGAGGAAAAGACATAGCCGCGAAGGCGAAAGACCAGGTAAAGAAAATCATCAAGGAGCATTACCCTGAACCTCTGCCAGCAGAGATCAGGAGAAGAATTGCAGAGATCGTGAAGGAAGGGGAGAGGGAACTGATTAAGAAAATTTGAGAGATACGATAACCGTCTATCCTTCCTCCATTTCCAAAGCATGTCCCGGCCTGCAAATAGTACAGTAGCAAACAACCCGTCTAGGACGATTCCGTCCGTGGCTAAGTTACATCCTTCTCTCCAACTTTTCTGGATTCTATCTCGATGGGGTTGGTTAAGCTCTCCGCGGGAGTGGAGTATAAGCTTTCATCGCTACGTGGGAGGATCAGCCTGATTTGTTGTTTGACAATGATCATGAATGTGTGGTCATCGCGATGAACATTCGTGTCCTGGACATAGGAGTTGGCTCTTAGATCATACATGAACCTCGAGTACCAGTTCATAGCTCTGAATATATTCGTTTCAAGATATTTATGTAGAAGGAGTAGTTGGAAAAAGAGATGTCTCTGGGGACCTCGTGGTCGATCCCTGGTATATAGCCTCCCTCTTTAACCAATTTCGGAACCTTGGATTCAACCTCCTTATTGATGGCTTCAGGCCCCGCTATCACCGCCATCTTGTCGATGTTCCCTATCATCTTCAGGCTTCTGCTATACTTCTCTCTGAGGGACCCCGCATTCATTCCTGCACTGACATCTAATGGAACGATGCTGTTAACCCCTGCCTCCAAGAGTGGAGGAATCAAGGGTTCTATGTTTCCATCGCTGTCAACGATGATCACATCGACTCCATTCCTCCTCAACATAGCTGTCGCCTTCTTGTATTGAGGTTGGAGAAACTCTCTGAAGAGTTTAGGCGAAATATGCGGGCCTTTCTTGTACGCCATATCCTCGAAGGAGGTGGCGAAGTCTATTCTTATTTTTTCTACGACCTTCTCCAATGTCGCGGTGACAAAATTCCCCCAGAAATCCATTATCTCTTGGATCAAGCCAGGGTCATTGAAGAAACCAATAAGGAGTCTCTCAACTCCCAGTAGAGTCCTACTTGTGGCGAAGAACCCAGGAAATTGAACTCCCAGCGGGAATCCCCGTTCGTTGTAATAATCGATCATGTCATCTGTTAGGTTCAACGGAAGCCTTCTAACGTCATCAGGATTGAACCTTGGTTTCATTCTCTCGAAGTCTCTTCTATCCTTGACGGGATGTTCTAAGAACTGCGGCATTCCTGTAATCCTTCCCTTGACAAACCTCTTTCTGATGCCCATCGCGTCTAACACCAAGCGGTACCTCTCATCTTCCTCGAGGATTTTGGGCCCATACCTTGGAATAGGTCCGAAGTCGATCGGTATCGTGCACACCCCAATGTCTACATGGCCTGAGAGTGAGAAGGATAAGGGGACTTCTATCTTCCACGGAGTGGGGGTCAACCCCCGGTCAAATCCGAAGTAGGTTTCCGGATCAACCCCCACAGGCAAACCTTCCCCATACCACCTTTGAACCGTCTCAGGCCAGTAACCCAAAAACTCGCAGAGAGGAGGCCTATCCACCTCCTCGGAGTGCATAGTCCTTAAGAATCGTTCCCTGACGTCCAATAGACGCACCCCTTAAATTTCTCAATATTTTTCTGTATCGCTTGCATAAGACATAGGGTTCTATCTCCAGTCGGAATAGTTAAGGTACTGCGGATTTAACTCTTGTTGGGCAAAAATCATAAATGAAGTGTCTAAGTAATGTAGCTCTGGGAATTGATTTGGGAGATATTCTTGGTGAGATCTCTTCAACAATAAGGGATCTAGGCGGCTCAGAAAAAGTTCACGACCTGATTAATAGCGCTTTGTCCAAGAATATTCGGGCACCTGAAATAGTCGAAAAGGGATTGAGGAAAGGTTTAGAGCAGGTTGGAGCGAAGTATGAGGCTGGAGAATATTTCCTAGCTGAACTGCTATTTGCGGCGTCGATGATGGATGGAGCGCTGCAAACCCTTAGACCTAGATTGAAGGAGCAAACCCTTGAGAAAAAAGGGACGATTTTGCTTGGCACGGTTCGCGGCGACATGCATGACATAGGCAAAAACATATTCAAGATGTTGGCAGAGGCGGCGGGATTCGAGGTAAACGATCTAGACGTAGATGTTGATCCGGAAGTCTTCATTGAAAAATCGAGCGAGATCAAACCTGACATCCTCGGTTTGTCTTGCCTCCTAACGACAGCTCTACCAGAGATCAAAATCGTAATTGATATGCTTAATGAAGTCAAAATAAGAAATCACATAAGAGTCTTAATAGGCGGTAACGCCGTAACCAAAGAGTTTGCTGAAGAAGTTGGCGCTGATGCTGCCGCGTTGGATGCTGTTGAAGGTGTCAATCTCTGCAAAGCTTGGCTGAAGGCATGACACCGAGAGAAAGAATAAAGAACGCCATGGACTTCAAGAAAGTCGATGCTCTACCTTGGGCGAATTTTCTCGTTAACTGGCCAAAATTCATCGGTTTCGATCCGCACTCCTATTTCGGCTGCATCAATTTTTCGGGCTGCCCAATTCCTGTTGACGTAGGGCCGAGGATCCCAGAAGATATCCTAAAGACTAGGAAAAGGATGGCTACCTCCAAGTCCTAGACGAATATTGGGAAGGTCCTCGACGCTTGGGATTACTGGATTCTATGGGTTCGGAGCGCAACTCATGGGAATACCTAATTTTAACCTAGCGTTCTATAAAGATCCGGAACTCATAGAAGACATGTTCTCTCACTGGGAGTATTTTACAATCGAATCTGCAAGAGAAGCTGTTGAGACGTTTAAGGATCGGATCGATCTAGTCTTTTGGTGGGAGGACATGGCTGAGAAGCACGGTCACAATATTTCGCCTAAGCTGTACAAAGAGTTTCTACTCCCATGCTACAAGAGAGTTACACAGTTCTTGAACAAGAACAAGATCCGCAGAATCATGATGGACAGCGATGGAAATACTCAACCAATATTGGACTTGGCTATCAAGGCAGCGATCACAGGACATTGGCCTCTTAAGGTGAACGCTGGCATGGATGTGCGAACCTTGAGGAAACGCTATGTAAAGAAGCTTTTCTTGGCAGGTAACCTCGATAAGAGAGAAATAGCTAAGGGCGGCGAGGCGATGCAGAAAGAAATTGACTGAGTTGCCGTTGATGAAAGAGACTGGCGGATATATTGCGGGACTCGACCATCTCGTGCATGTAGAATTCACTCTTGAAAAATTCAAACAGTACCCTGATTATCTCAAAAAGAAACTCGCTACAGAATGAAAAGCCCTACTTCTAAAATACGACAATACCCAAACATTCAAAACAATTGATCCTAATCTTGGCTTGCACTCGAGATTTGAGCCGTCCTTCAGTACTTCAGCAAACTATGCACGCCAAAGATGACATTCTCTGATCGAGCTGCATCTTTGGAAGTGTAAGACTTCCTAGTCGAGAAGCTTAGCTCGGCCCCTGTCTAGCCTCTTTTGACCATCTGTTTCGCCCTATGCTTGTACTCCGAGGACCCTCTTCGCGACCCTCACGGCTTCGACAGCGTTCTCGCCGTATCCGTCGCCGCCTATCTCTCTAACCCACTCCTCTGTAACGGGTGCGCCGCCGAAGATCAGTTTGACCTTTTCCCGCAGGCCTGCGGTAGCCATCGCCATCACCAGCTCATGCTGCATTGGTAAGGTTGTGCTGAGAAGCGCTGAGGCTCCAACTATGTTGGCGTCAACCTCCCTCGCTTTCTTGACGAATTCCTCAACGGGAACGTCTTTTCCGAGATCGTACACCTCGAATCCGGCCGCGAATAGCATCGCCGCGACGATGTTCTTGCCTATATCGTGAATGTCGCCGGCAACCGTTCCGATCACAATTCTCCCTAGAGATTTTCTCTTCTCCTTCCTCCTCGCGATCTCAGGCTCCAACAGCTCTTTCAAAGCCTTTTGAGCAGCCTCAGCAGCGGCTACAAGATGCATCAAGAATAGTTCGCCGTCCTCGAACTTCTTACCGACGATCCTGAGGCCCTTCCCCAATCCATCCTCAATGATGGTTACGGGGTCAACGCCTTTGTTCATAGCCTTCCTTGTGGAATCCATCACCTTGTCAGCGTCAAAACTCATGACAGAGTTGACTAACTCTTCAAAAATGTCCTGCCTCGCCAAGATATCTCACCTGGACTCAGCGATATGCTAAGCTGAAGTTCTTAAGTGTTACCAAATCTATGTCGTGGTAGCGTGAAGTGCCTTGGCGAGTCAAGATACGCAAATCCTAGGTTACCGTCTTTACAAGTCTCGCGCTCCTCAGGATTGACACTAGCTTCGATTCCTCTTGGATCTGGTTCTAAGACCATCGAAAAAATGAAAAATGAAGGAATACGGCCACTACCACGCGGGCATTGTGGGCGCCCATTCCGGCCTCCTGCGATCTATGTGAAGTATGTATGGGCCCTTGGTTTAATAGAGCAGGTTGTATTTCTTCATCTTTTCTTCGTCCAGTTCAACGCCAAGTTCCGGCCCTGTTGGCACCTTTACGCAACCGTTTTTTGAGCTCAGGTTTTCCTCCCTTTACAATGTCGTCCGCTTGGTGGTGAAGCAAGCTTTGACTGGGATATATGATGTAGGGTGTTGACGCTATCAAATGAGCATACGCTGACGTTGCGACCCCAAGTTCATGAACGCTGTGCAACCAGAATCCTATGTCAAATCTTTCAAGGGTCGCTATCAGCTTCTTCGTTGCCAAGAACCCTCCAAGGTAGTCTATGTCACTTACCACAGTGTGAATAGCGTTGCTCAATTACGGTTTCAGGAAGGAACATGTGGTCGTTGCTCACCCAGACCATCTTGACAGCGTGGTCGGTCCGGGAACGAAGGTCGTTGCGTTAACAGAGTTCGATCCATTAGGCATGGGCCCCGCCACATTAATCATAGGCCTCCCGAAAGAGGATGAGGAGGATATTGACCTCACGATACAACTCGTCGAACGCCTCCGAGAATTCAAGAGTCTAATCGTTCCCCTCTTCTTCATCTCAGAAGGCTCTTTAGCGAGCAAAGCTGAATCCTTCACCATTGAACGTATGAATCGAACTCACGGGGAACTCTTCGTGAAGTGTTGGAAACACGACCTCAAATGGATTCCAACCTTACTTAAGGAATACTCTGGCATGTGCCTAGAGACTGGCTTGAAACGGTACGGATTGAGGTTTATCGCATCTCTTGGAATAAGGTATGCGGACTGTCTGTTCTCTATGTGCCAAGAAGAGTACGATTATGATTTGGCACAAATGATAAAGGACATTAGAGCAGGCAGGATACGCGTGGCCCCAAGCCTTCTCAAGCTTAGCCAGATGATGAGCAGCCAGCGTCAGGCTGCTTAGAGCCAAAAATCAGAGACAAAGAATAGCACGTCTACCAAAGAAGCAAGAACTACAATGACATCTTCGGCAGAATCATTGAAGTCTCAAACCCTTGAAAGCGACCAGCAGCCCAGAAAAAATCTCTTTAGAAACATTTACACATACATCTGGCCTGGAGCCTTGAGTTCTAGGGAAAAAAGAGTAGGGATGGCGAAGAAGAAAGCCGCGAAGCCCGCTTAACCGAGATTAGCCGCTTAGGTTTTAACTCCCTCATTTTTTGTTTGAATCGACGGCAAACGCATAACTGGACTTCTGAGCTCGCTTCTTCCAAGTCTCGCATCAAGCGTAAGCTACGTTCTATCTGCAGTGTGTTTAAATTCTGGCAAATAGGGTTGAGGTACAGCAACGCACACAAAATCATTCCTATTCGACAGAAAAAAGAGGGGATATCGCCACTCCCCAGTAGTTCAAATGTGTGAGAAAACTAGTTTATGAGCAGTCTCAGTGCTAGTGAAGAGCCGATTTGAGCCGTCTTAAGAGGTTAATCGCCCGGAAAGAGGGCGTATCTGCACCTAATTAGGTGTGAGAACCGCAAGCCCGCCAAATCCCAATGGTTGAGATGTTTCTAGGATCGGCCGCCAAGATTTGAACCCGGATTGTGGGGTGAAGAGCAGTTGAAATTTTTAAATACTTCCAAGTCACCTGATCTATTTGGCGCTTGAAACAAGGATGAAAGAAGAGTTCTAGGCTCCATAGTTGAAGTGGGAGTGCCCGTCCGGGGCTCCAATGACCAACGTAGGCGAGTCGACAGTTCAGCAATCGACTGAGAGATTTGGCTCAGTGCTGCGGTG
>Ga0315308_1000500_pt1 | contig 21875 bp, 22 predicted proteins | sample TDP3_MG_FD_203078 | JGI IMG/M metagenome (GOLD analysis project Ga0315308, IMG submission 203078) | Freshwater sediment microbial communities from Lake Towuti, South Sulawesi, Indonesia - TDP3 | ecosystem: Environmental > Aquatic > Freshwater > Lake > Sediment | place: Indonesia: South Sulawesi... | reverse complement strand
GGGTCATAGAGCTCATGTTAAGAGCAGCTGAGATCGCTGATGTGGGACCGTTCGCAGCGGTGGCCGGATCGATTTCGCAGATTGCAGCTGAGGCAGCGCACGAGGCCGGTGCCAAAAATGTGCTGGTGGAAAATGGTGGCGACATAGCGATAATTGGTGACGGAGAGTTCCGCGTTGGGATTTATGCCGGAGGAGCGAGAACTTCCGGGAAAATAGGGTTCCTCGTTCGGAGGGAGAACCTGCCGATAGGTATTTGCACGAGCTCTGGCACGGTGGGTCACTCGGTGAGCTTTGGACAAGCGGATGCAGTCGTCGCGGTAGCTAGCAAAGCATCCTTGGCTGATGCCGCCGCAACCTCCATAGCAAACGCCGTGAGGGGGGCGGATATTGAGTTCTCAATCGAGCAAGGTTTGAATCGGGGGCACGACATTCCAGAAATCTGGGGTTGTCTGATCGCGAGGGAAGGCTACATCGGCACTTCGGGTAGGCTGCCGGAGCTGATTCAGGTGTCGCCGAAAGCGGAGGAGATTTCAGTCGTTTCAAAAAGATATCAAGACTTTGGGCTGGGCTGGCACGAAAGCTTTAAATATAACGCCGTTATAAATCAAAAAGACAACCGAAGGTGGTGACGATGAGGGATTCAGTTTGCGACTGCTGTGATTGCTGCTGATGTTTCAGTTACTACGCAATTCTCAGCTGATATCATAGATCTGGTCATTTCAATTGACCACTTTTTCTCCGTTGCAGGACTAGCAGGGGGTCTGTCCAATGCCCGCTGAGGTGCTGGTCGCAACCTTGCTGGTCGGGGCCGTTGGCGGCTACCTCGGCGGGGTCGTGGGAGCAGGTATAGGTGCAACCGTGGTCCCGGGCCTGATTTTGCTCGGCGTCAACCCGGTCATCGCAATCGGCTCAAGCTTGCTGCTCCACGTGCTAATTGCCCCCCTCGGCGGTATCTCGCACTACAAGTTTGGGCACATACACTGGAGAATTTTCCTCCCGCTCCTCCTGATGGGGGTACTGGGCGCCTTCATAGGGGCCAATGTTTCTATACATCTGCCCGCAGAGGTACTGAAGTTACTGGTCGGCGTATCGACCATCACTGCAGGCGTGCTCATCACCGTCAGATATCCTCGTGCCAACCAACATATATTGACGCCGGCCTCCCTCAGTGAGAAACTTCGGATAGCCAGCATGCCCACGGTGGCTTCGATCGCACTCATCGCTGGGCTCTCCCATGGAGCCCTTGGTACAGGATGGGGGCCGCTTGGTGTTTCGCTATTGATCTTGGCTGGTGTTCTTCCCCATACTGCAGTCGGTTCATCTTTGCTTGCGCGATCCTTCGTTGCCTTGGCTGGGGCTTCAACCTACTACTTCTTAAACGGTGTCCAAGCGGACATCGTCCTCCCGCTGCTCGCAGGTGGGTCGATCGCTATTCTGCTCGGCGCACTCACGGCTAAACGCCTGCCGCCCAGAACGTTAAAACTAATCGTGGGCGTAGCTGTTATCGTGCTGGGTGCCTCCGTTTTGATTAAACAGGTGATCTAGATGGCACGACCAAAGCGAAAGATTGCAGAACAAGAGCACATAGATGCAGACATCCTGATAATTGGTGGTGGCACAGCTGGGTGCATGGCTGCCGTCGAGGCGAAGCGGTTGAACCCGAAACTCAAGGTCGTTATCATAGAAAAAGCTCACATCGATCGGAGCGGCTGTTTGGCAGGGGGAATGAACGCCATCAACGTTTACCTTCACCCCGGGGAAACCCCAGAGAGCTTCACGCGCTACGTGCGGTGGCAGGCGATGGGCATCTGCCGCGAGGATCTCACGCTCAGCATGATTAAGGAAGTCAACCCCGCAGTCAAACGCGTCGAGGAGTGGGGGCTTCCTGTTCTAAAGGATGAAAAGGGAAACTACTCGCGCCGAGGCAAGTGGAATGTGAATATCAATGGGGAGGCACTCAAGCTAATCCTCGCAGAAGCCGTGGCTAAGTCAAAAATCCCCGTAATAAACCACACCGTCGCAACCAATTTCATCCTCGAGGGAAATCGCGTCGTCGGTGCTTTCGGCTTCAGCATCCGTGAAAATAAATTTTATATTATCAGGGCGAAGGCCACCATCGTCGCCACCGGTGGCGCCTCTGGCATCTACCTCCCAAACAACCCAGGCGATGCCCACCACACCATGTGGTATTCCCCATTCAACACGGGAGCTGGGTATGCGATGGGAATCCGCGCTGGAGCCGAGATGACTAGTTTTGAAATGCGGTTCATAGCGCTCCGCGTGAAAGACATTATCGCCCCTACAGGTACATTGGCCCTAGGTTTTGGCGCTCCGCAGGTCAACGCAAAGGGAGAGCAGTACATGAAAACGCGCTATGCCCACCTCGGCGGCGAGGGCGCCCCGACACCAATCCGAGTTTACGCCCCAACCCAAGAGGTAAAGGAAGGGAGGGGACCGTGCTATCTGGACACGCGCCACCTCAGCCCCGAGCGGGTCAGGGAGCTCAAGGCTAGCTATCTTGATATGTACCCTCAGATGACCCTCTACCTCGCCGCGAACCGCATCGACCCGAGCAAGCAGCCAATCGAGATCTCCGGCACCGAACCCTACGTGGTGGGAGGCCACTGCCAAGCAGGTTATTGGGTGAATGAAAACAGAAAAACTACCCTCGGGGGTCTCTTTGCGGCTGGCGATGTCGCTGGTGGAGTGCCCTACAAGTTTGTTTCGGGTTGCTGGGCGGAGGGCATCATCGCCGCGCGCGCAGCTGTAGAATTTGCTGGAGCGAACAAGCACGGAAAAATCGGTGCCACACAGGTTAAGCGTGAATTAGAGCGGGTTTATACCCCCCTTCTCGGAGATAAAAAAGCCGATGGAGGCCTGCGACCGAAGGAGTTGGAAGAGAAATTGCAAAAGATGATGGACGAATACGCTGGAGGTATAAGTAAGTTCTACGAGATGGATGAGAAGCGCCTTCTGGTCGCGCGCAGGACCCTCAAAAAACTGAAAAAACAAGCCAAAAACTTGATTGCCAAGAACTTGCACGAGCTTATGCTTGTTCACGACGTGATCGACCGAATCGATGTGGCGCAAGTATTGGTGGAACACTTAATCTTTAGGAAGGAAACCCGATGGCCCGGATATCAGACGAAGCTCGATTACCCAGAGCTAGACGATGAGAACTGGTTGGGTTTCGTCAACAGCCGACGCGACTCGAAGACCGGGAAAATTAAGATATTCAAAGTACCCTACGAACAAGTGGTGCCGGGGGACCGCTACAAACCGTGAGGTGATGGGATGGCAATCGTTATCGATAAAAAAACTTGCAACAGTTGCGGGCTTTGCGCAAAGCTCTGCCCAGGCGACCTGCTGGCGCTCAACCCGAAATCGAAGAAAGCTTTCATCTGGGACAACTCTGACTGCTGGAATTGCTTGGTCTGTGTCAAACACTGTCCCGTGGGCGCTATCACTCTCAAGCTCCCAAAATCGATTGCCCCCTACGATGCCACGCTCACGCCAGAGATAAGGAAAGATAAAATCGTGTGGACCTTGATCGATTCCGACGGAAAGCGGGAAAAGTTTGAGATAAAAAGGAAAGCTGTAGGAGGTGCTTGAATGGAGCTTGTCAATAGGGTTCTGACCGGCCAGAAAAGGGAGAAAGTACTGGACGAGCTGAAGGAATATCCGTCCGTGGTAGCGAGAGCCGAAATGATCATGGACGCAGAACTCATCGCCACGGGTGGCTATACTCCAATTCAAGGATTCCTTGCGAGAGAGGATTTCGAGGGCGTCCTTGAGCACATGCACTTGGCAAACGGCTCTCCTTGGACCATCCCCATTGTCCTACCCGTCGATGAAACAACAGCGGGTGAGCTCAAGGAAGGAGATGATGTGGCTTTACTAGACGGTGCAAAAAACCCAATCGCCGTGCTCCACCTGAAGGAAAAATTCAAGTACGACAAAAGGCGCATGGCCCAGAAAGTCTTTCGCACCACTGATGACGAACACCCTGGAGTTGCGACTGTCTATGGCTGGAGCGATTTTCTGCTAGGTGGCGAAATCGACCTCGTCAATCGGCCGAAACACGTCTTCGAGCGATACAACTTGGACCCCGCACAGACAAGGAAAGAGTTCAAGGAGAGGGGATGGCGCACCGTCGTCGGATTTCAGACGCGTAATCCAATCCACCGCTCACACGAGTACCTCCAGAAGTGTGCCCTCGAGGTCGTTGACGGGCTGTTCATCCATCCGATAGTTGGGTGGACGCGAGCAGAGGATGTGCCGGTTGAGGCGCGGATCAAAAGTTACGAGATAATTTTGAACAACTACTACCCACGCAACCGATTCCTGCTGGCGACGCTCTCGACCGCGATGAGGTATGCTGGACCAAGGGAGGCGATCTTCCACGCGCTTGTGCGGAAGAACTTCGGCTGCACCCACTTCATCGTTGGACGAGACCATGCCGGCGTTGGCGATTACTATGGGCCATACGATGCCCAACGAATCTTCGATGAATTCGAGGAGAGGGAACTAGGCATAACCCCGATGTTTTTCGAAAACGCTTTCTTCTGCGTGTTGTGCGACTCGATGGCGACCGAGAAAACTTGTCCGCACTTGAAGAGTTCGAGGATAGCTCTCAGTGGCACGAAAGTGCGGGAACTCTTACTTGAGAAAAGGCCTATTTCAGAGAAGGTGGTTCGACCTGAGGTTGCGGAACTTCTGTTGAAGTACTACACCACCGATAAGGCCAAAGAGGCAAAATAGGATGTACCTACCGCTTCACATCGATTTGCGCGGGAAGAAAGTTTTAGTCATTGGATTTGGCAAGGTCGGGAAGAGACGCGCCGAGAAACTGCTAAAGGCTGGCGCGAGTGTTACTGTAATTGACCGAAAAAAAGTACGGACCAAGAAAAGTGTAAAATTTATCCAAAAAAATTTACGGGCGGATAATATTCCCTCTCTAAAGGGATATTTTCTCATCGTCGCTTCCACCGATGATAAAAAATTGAACGCGGCCATCGCGAGGAAGGCCAAGTGGGAGGGATGCTTGGTAAACCGTACTGATCTCTTCAAGGGTGGGGACGTGATCTTTCCAGCGGTTGTCGAGATGGGCGCGGGCGTCCTATCTTTCGCGACCCTCGGGAGGAGCCCGCAGCTATCAAAGCAAATCAAGAAGGCGCTCGAGCATGAGCTTCCCAAGCGCTAGGCTGAGAAGGTTGAGAAAAAGCGAAAAAATACGCGAGTTAGTGAGTGGAGTTGCCCTCAGCAAACATGATTTGGTGTACCCGGTTTTCGTAAAGGAAGGGATAGTTAGGAAAAGCGAAATCCACGGCATGGCCGGGCAACATCACCATCCCATTCATGAGCTGGGTAAACTCGCTGAGGAATGCGAAGCCGCCGGTGTGCCGGGGGTGCTGATTTTCGGGATCCCAAAAAGAAAGAACGTGCTCGGAAGTGAGGCGTACAATGAAAACGGCATCGTGCAAAGAGCCGTCAGACAGGTGAAGGAAAAATCTGAACTCATCGTCTTCACCGATGTCTGCCTCTGCCAGTACACGACGCACGGTCATTGCGGGGTGCTCACGAAACAAGGAGTTGACAACGATCGCACGCTCAGGCTCCTAGCCAAAACCGCGGTATCCCATGCCCGCGCTGGAGCAGATTTCGTCGCTCCTTCGGGCATGATGGATGGACAGGTGAAGGCAATTCGTGATGCTCTAGACTCAAGCAAGTTTGGAGATGTCGGGATAATGAGCTACTCCGCCAAGTTCGCCAGTTCCTTCTACGGGCCATTCCGAGAAGCCGTCGAGAGTGCCCCAAGGCGTGTACGTGGGTTACCTTACCTCTCTGATCGAAACACGTATCAGATGGACTTCCGGTCTCTTGAGCAGGCTATGCGTGAAATCTCGCTCGATATCGAGGAAGGTGCCGACGTAGTGATGATTAAGCCCGCTTTGCCATACCTCGATGTGATCCGGGAGGCTAGGCGGAGGTTCGATGTTCCTCTGGCGGCCTATCAGGTGAGCGGTGAGTATGTGATGATAAAACTCGCGAGCCAGCGGGGCCTCATTGACGAAAAAAGAGCCTTCATGGAAACCCTTACCTCCATCAAGCGAGCTGGTGCCAATTTCATCATCACCTACGCTGCGCTCGATGTAGCGAAGTGGTTACATGAAACTTAAAATTGGAACGCGGGGGAGCAGACTCGCGATTTTGCAAACTGGGATAGTTGTGGAAAAATTGAAAGCGGTGATCCCTGATCTGAGGGAAGATATCAAAACAATCAAAACAGCTGGCGACCTGAGGCGAGGAAAAGTTGGTATCGGAGCATTTGTTAATGAAATAAACCGAGCGGTGCTACGCGGCACAATCGATATTGGCGTTCACAGCCTGAAGGACTTGCCCACCAGATTACCTAGGGGCCTCGAGCTTGTCTGTGTTCCGGATAGGGCCACCCCCAACGATGCCCTCGTCTCGCGCGACAACATTGGCCTCTTCAACCTGCCCAAGGGCTCCTTAATAGGGACCGATAGCCCAAGGAGGATCTCTGAGATATCCTCGCTCCGGCCTGACCTGAAGTTCAAAAAAATCCGTGGGAATATTGAAACCCGCATCAGGAAGGTGGATGAGGGTTTATACGATGGGGCAATCATTGCTCTAGCCGCCCTCGAGAGGCTTGGTATTCAAGATAGGGCTGCGCAAATCTTTGGGTTAGAGGAGGTAGTGCCGGCTCCGGGACAGGGGGCGCTCGCAGTCGTTAGGAAAAGAGATGTAGGGTTGGGGTTCCTAAAAAAGATAAACGACGCCCGAGCTTGGAAGGAAGTGATCTGCGAGCGAACTTTCCTAGAAGAACTTGGTTCGGGATGCCGCGGCGGGGCAGGGGCTGTCGCTAAGATAAAAGGTAAAGGCATCGAACTCATCGCCGTGGTTCACGATGGCGGGCGCCGGCTCATCAAACTGACCGGACGAAATCCAGTTGTGCTGGGGAGGAAAGCGGGGAGAATTCTATGCGCGGCAAAGTCTACTTAGTTGGCTGTGGTCCTGGAGCAGCGGACCTTCTCACGCTCCGTGCGGTTGAAGTCCTGAAAAAAGCTGATGTCGTCCTCTACGATAGGCTAATTGATCCGAAAGCCCTCAAATATGCAAATAAGGCGAGAAAAGTTCCCTCTGGAAAACAACCCGGGGAGCCACTAAAACAGGATTGGATAAACAAGAAGCTCTATTCCGAAACGCGAAAAGGAAAAGTGGTCGTCAGGCTCAAGAATGGTGACCCGATGATATTCGGGCGGGGCGGCGAGGAGCTCCAGTTCCTTCAGGAGAAAGGGGTTGATGTGGAGGTGGTTCCGGGATTATCCTCTGCCACCTCCATCCCTACTCTCGCCAAAATACCTCTAACCCAGCGCGGGATCTCCTCGAGTCTCACCATACTTACAGGGCACCGAGCTGGGGATAAGAAACAGGGGTGGCGCTACTTGGGTGATACTGTCGTGGTGCTGATGGCTGTGGAGAACCTCGAGGCCATTGTGAAACAGCTGATGCGTGCCGGGAAAACCGGCTCCTCACCATGTGCCCTCATAAGCCAAGGTGCGACGGAGGAGGAAAGACTCATTGTCTCAACGTTGGATAAAATCTATGATTTCTCAAGGCGGCTCGGCGTTGGGGCTCCTGCCGTTTTGGTTGTTGGGGAGGTTGTCAGTAGCTTGCTCGATTTCAGGGGAAAGAATGTGTCCACTTTCAGGTCCCGTGATGATGTGAAGCGAACCGAGCGGCTAATAAAACGTGTTGGTGGTATACCTAACATCTTCAAAATCTGTGAGATAACCCCAGCCGAACCCGAGCTGAAACGCGTCGCCTCAGAGAAATGGGACACACTAGTCTTTACAAGTGCAAGTGGAGTCCGCTCGGTGACTAAATTTTTCGATTTCAAGAAGTATAGGTTGGTCGCGATTGGCGGAACGACCCGTATAGAGCTGAGGCGGCGCGGCCATCGGCGCGTTTTTGTCCCGCGCGTACAAAATCTGGACGGCGTGAGGGAGCTCTTGAGGAGGGGAAAGTGGGGCCGAATCCTTGCTTTCCGGTCCCCCCTTGCTGACAAAAAGCTTGAGGGTGCCACTAACATCGTGGCTTATCGGGTCAAACCGAAAAATTTGAGTCGTGCCATCAGGGTCTACCTCAGGTCCAAAAACGATTTCACCCTGCTGACAAGTTCGGGCCTTCTCAGGTACCTAATAAAAGCGGCGGACGAACTTGGGCTTGAACAAAAATTCGTCGACAAAATGAACCAGTCCTTCGTGATATCGCTGGGGGCTGGCATAACCGAATATGCCCTGAGGAACGGCATAAAAGTCAACCACGAACCTGAAGAGCCAAACCTTGAATCACTGTTTCTGGGTGGTGACTAGGTGGGGGTTCGTTCACGTCGGCTTTACGAGAAGGCGAAGCGCTTGTTGCCGGGAGGCGTCGACAGCCCCGTGCGCGCATTCGAGCCTTACCCGTTTTTTATAGAGCGGGGGGAGGGGTCGAGAATCCGCGATGTCGACGGAAATCAGTATATTGATTACTGTCTGGCTTACGGGCCACTCATCCTTGGTCACCAAGCGCCGACCGTAGTCAAAGCGGTGAAAGATCAGCTCAAGCGTGGAGTACTCTTCGGCATCCCGAGTGAGCTTGAGCTCGAGCTAGCAGAAAAAATTACAAAACACGTGCCGTGCGCAGAGATGGTGCGCTTCGTCAACTCCGGAACCGAGGCGACGGCGAGCGTCGTGAGGCTAGCGCGGGCCTACACTGGCAAGGAAAACATACTTATCTTCGACGGCTGCTACCACGGGGCTCACGATCACTTTCTGTTTGGAAAAAAAGGACCGAAGAGCCCGGGCATCCCACACGTGCTTAGGCGAAACACCCTTGTGGCCTCGTTTAACGACCTCACGAGTGTTGAAAAAATCGTGGGGAAAAACGAGCTTGCGGCAATTATGGTCGAACCGATGATGGGAAACCTAGGATGCATCCCGCCAGCGGGGGGTTTCCTGAAAGGGCTAAGGGATATCTGCGATAAGTGCGGAGCGCTGTTGATCTTCGACGAGGTGATTACCGGCTTCAGGCTGGCTCTTGGAGGCGCCCAGGAGCTCTTCAATGTTGTTCCTGATCTCGCTACCTTGGGAAAGATCATCGGGGGCGGCTTCCCAATCGGCGCATTCGTCGGCGGGGCTGAGATCATGAAGTTAGTTGCACCTGCTGGTAAGGTTTACCATGCTGGAACTTTCTGCGGGCACCCAGTCGCCATGGCTGCCGGGCTGGCTACCATTAAAACACTCGAGAGGAAGAAGACAATCGGGCGGGCGGGCAACTTTGCTCGCAAGGTGGCGGATGCCTTAAGGCGCGAGCTCGAGCTACCCGTGAACCAAGTTGCGTCAATGTTTCAGGTGTTCTTTACCGAAGGGAATGTTAGCTCGGCCGATGACGCCAGGAAGTGCGATAAAGCGGCGTTCATGCGCTTCCACCGCGCTTTGCTAAAAAATGGCGTCTTCGCCGCGCCCTCGCAGTTCGAGTGCTGGTTCACCTCGGCCGCGCATGCTAACGAGGATTTCGAGATTACGAAAAAAGCGATAACTATTGCCTCTAATGAAATTTACAAAGCGACGAGCTCAAAATTTGGGTGATATAAATGAAACGCGCGCTAGAAATTCCGGCGGAAGATATCATGCGATTCGCGGATAGGTTCTCGCTCGGCAGGGACCGCGGGATGGGTTCACGACAGTTCCTTAGGATAAAGGTGCCTGCGGGGGTGCTTACCTCGAAGCACCTGCGCGCCATCTCCGAACTATCAGATAAATACGGCAGGGGCTACGCCGAGATAACTGATCGCCAAGACATTCAGCTGCATTGGATCCAAGGCAAGGACGCCCCCGAAATCTTCGCCAAACTCGATGAACTGGGCTTCACCACGGACAAGTGCGGCCAGGCCTACCCCGGGGCCCGTTATGGCGACACGCGTAACGTTGTCGTCTGCCCCGCCACAGGGATTAACAAACACGAACTCATCAATGTCGCTCCACTCGCCAAAAAAATCAACAATTTTTTCATCGGCAACCTCGACTACCTTGACATGCCCCGTAAGTTCAAAATTTCAATCACGGGCTGCGAGCTGGGGTGCACCCGCCCGGAGATGCAGGATCTCGGGCTTTTCGCGGTCAAACGAGGCGTGGAGGTCGGCTTCGCAGCGATAGTGGGTGGGGCCTTGGGGCCATCTCTCCCGGGTCCTAGGCTCGGGAAACCTCTTGGGGTCTTCATCAGGCCGGAGGAGGTTTTCGATGTCGCCAAGGCCATGGTCGATGTGTTCAAGGAGCACGGCAACCGCGAGAGCAAGCCGAAGGCCCGATTCAAGTGGCTAGTTGAAACATGGGGGCTTGAGAAGATCAGAGATGAGTTCGAGCGGAAGCTGGGGCGAAAGCTCGAGCGTTTTGAACACGGGTGCCCTGAGGTGAGCGGCGAAGAACACGCGGGGGTTCGAGAGCAGAAAGATGGTAAGAACTTCATCTGCGTACCGGTAATCGGAGGTGTGCTCTCGAGCAAGAAGTTGAGGGGAATCGCGGACATCGCAGATGAACTCGGGAAAGGGGAAATAAGGGTCACCCCTTACCAAAACTTCATCCTGCCCCATGTCGCGAGGGATAAGCTCGACGCGGCCCTGAAGCGACTCAAAGAAATCGGCCTGCCGGTGAAAGGAGCCCCTATTCGCTGGGTGATTGTAGGCTGCGCGTCGGATTTCTGCGGCAAATCAGTCGAGCCCCACCCCAAACAAGTTGCCAAGCGAATCGTCGAACACCTCGAGGGCCGCTTCGGGGAGAAGCTCAACGATTTGAAACTCCTAGTCCACATGTCAGGCTGTATGCACGACTGCGGCCTACATCATATTGGACACATTGGGCTACTTGGCGTAATGGCGGCTGGTGGTGATGGGGTGATACAGGCCTACAACCTCTCGATCGGAGGAGAGCTTGGGGCCAAAAGCTCGTTAGGCCAACCCATCGAGCGCATGCTGACGCCTGACCAAGTGGTGGTGAGGGTGGAAAATTTGGTCGCGGCGTGCCTAAGGGAGGGGTTCAAGGATTTCGGGGAGTTCTGCCGCGCCCACCCGGTAGATGCCATAAAATTAATCGCAAGTAAAAGGGTGAAGTGATGGTGCCGAAGGGGAAGGTCGCCCTTAAGCAAGTGGACAAGGGGCGGTATGTAATGGACGTGCGTGGATACACTTGTCCCTACCCTGAGGTCCTCGCACGAAGGGCACTCAATGCCATCACACCCGGCGACGTGTTCGAGATCACCCTTGACAACGCCCCCTCCTGCGAAACCATCCCGGCCGCAGCCGAGGAGCTGAAGCATAAGGTACTCGAGGTCACCAAACTTGACCCAACCACTTGGAAAATAGTAATCCAGAAGAGCTAAGCGTGGTTCATGAAGTTATCTTCTCAACAACCTTTTTTACTATTGGGAATGCCACTAACGCAACTGGCAATCCAACTAAGAACCCTACCACGAATCCCCTTAACCACTTCTGCAAAAAGTCGGGAGAAAAACCGATGTTTATGTAGGTGAGGATCAACGAGATGAAAAATGCCATAAACACGGACATTAGGAACGCCATTAAAACTGTGGAGTATTTTTTGTCGATTCTCATTAACGCGTCCTCACATCAGTCAAAAAACACTCGCCTCGATTTCGTCAGCCAGCGCTCGTACCCTTTATTTTATCTACAACGTTGGCGAACCTGATCAAAATTTCCTTTATCGTGGTGTCGAACTTCGTCCTGTCCAGCGCAACCTTCTCCAGTCCCTTGTCAAACTGGAATGTTAGGATCAGGTCAAGCCAGTTCTCGCGGAGGATGACCGTGGCCTCCCCGCCGGCTCCTGCCAGAAGCTCCTTCGCCCTGTCAATGGCTTTCGTCGCCTCTTGCTCGGACTTGAACTTCAGCGGGTAGTGCACCGTCAGCACCGTGAAGCCCCGCTCGTCTTTGTTTATATAAATGCGGAAGACCTTGCCCACGAACTCGCCATAGAAGTGGTCCGTGCTCTTGTCGAACCCGAGCTGGACGAAGGCTTCCTTCAAGTGGCGCGGGATGTCGTCCATCAAGCAGCCGCAGAGGGCCGTGGCCAGAGTCGGCTCGACCAGCATCTCCGAGAGCTTGACGAAGACATCGTAGGGAATTCCCATCGCCAGCTCGCTCTCTTTGTACCCCGCGATGGTTCGGGCCCCGCCGCACAGTAGCGTCAGGTTCGGCTTCCGCTCCATGTAAGGGATCACCGTGGCCTCCCCAGCTATCGCCGACGCCTCACAGGTCATGCTGGCCTCGAGCCGCTTCCGGGTGGCGCGATGGAGAACCTGCAGCACCTCCATCATGCGCGCGGGGTCAGTTATCGCTAACACGACATCAGGGTCCTGCTTCATCTTCTCGAGTGGGGAAACCAAGACAGATTTAGTCGTCGCGGGCTTGATGCGGGGGTAGATGTCGACGTACTTCGGCTCGGCGAAACCCAAGATCACCCGAGCGGCAAAGTTCTGGAGGTCTTTTTCAACTATCGTGCTCGGCTCTCCCTCGTGCGCCGCTTTGCGCACGAACTCGCAGAAGAGCAACGGCTGCTTGGGTCGCTGCCCATCGAGTTCACGATCGGAGATTTTTATCGCCACGAGGCTAGTCGGGAGCTGGAAGAACTTTCGAAATTTGTTGGACATATCTTCGTACTTGCTCACTCATTCCACTCCCACTTTGTAGGTTCTGGCGATCTCGTGGAAGGCATCTATGACCTTTTGAATCTTCTCCCTGTCGAGTCCGTAGGTGTTGAGCTTGATTACCTTCGTCATCCCCGCCTGGACGCCAGCAATTTTTCTCTTTTTCAGCTCCTCGTACAAGAAGAAACCCTTGCGCGGGTGCTTCTTCGAGACCTTGTGGAACGATGGGGTCTCGAAAGTCACCAGCGTGTGCTGCCTCGGGCGCTCGCCCAGCTGGTGGAAGTCCTTGATGCGCTCTAGCTCCTTGACAAACCACCGAGCCTTCTCGATTTCCTCGTCCCAATGCTTCACCCGCTCGACGACATGGGGAAAGCTGGCCATCAGCGTCGCCACCGGGGCACCGTAGACCGGAGGGCAGCCAAACAGGAAAACGTCTTTCTTCAGGAATGCCCTGCCGCTCCATGGCCCCTTAATCGCAGAAGTCCGGAAGACTTTGCCCGAGAACTCGTAGGTCGTGGCCAGGATTCCAATGGGGCCGCTTGACGCCCAAGACTTGTGCCCGCTGCAGACCAGGAAGTCCACGCCAAGCTTCTTCCCGTCGACGGGCATTACTCCGGCCGTATAGGCGGCGTTTAGGATGTACGGAACCCCATAGTCTTTAGCTATCTTCCCGACCTTGGCCGCGTCCGAGAGGTTCCCATAGCGGTAGTCGGCGTGGGTCAACAGCACGGCGGCGGGGAGCTCCCCCGTCTGACGCTTTACCTCCTCTATCTTCGCCGCGTAGTCGTCGACGTTCACCCTGAACTCGGGGTAGCCCCCGTGGGGAACCTCGACCACCTTGAGATCGTTGACCTCGGCCGCGATGTAGGAGGTGTAGTGGGCTAGCGAGTCCAGCACAACCGTGTCACCTGGGTTCGCGATGGACCTGAAGATCGCCTGCTTCGCCCCTCGCGCCCCCGGGGTGAACCGGACCTCGTCCATTTTGAGGAACTTCGCAAGGTCGCTGGCGAACTCGAATATGGGCGGCGTCCTGACAAGGTCGATGCGTCCCTCGATGCAGAGGTCGCAAGTGCTGTACCCATCGCCGAAAGAAAGTAGGGCCTCGCGGGACTCGGGCGGCAATATCCCCCCCCGCTGGATCGGGTGTACGTTTATCCAGCTCTCATCCACCACCCGCCGTAGGTTCCGATACTTCCCGACATCTATCTCGGCCATCGTCACGCCCCACAGAGCGCTTAAAAGTATAACCGTGTTATGTGTTAAATATCTATGAGTGTTTGTGAAAACGTGGTTAAGATGGCAGAGGAACTTGCCGGACGACTGCTGAAGCAACCTCCGACGACCGTGGTCGACCTGCTCATGACCGCGAAGGGGCTAAAGACGGGGTCGGAAATCATGCGGAAGCAGCGGGACAAGGAGCTCGAGCGGATTATCAAGGAAATTGGGCTCATCTACGAATGGAAGGATGGGGTCTACCTTGTCGCCCGCTCCAAGGAGGACATCGCTAAGCAGGGCACCGACTCGATTTCGCGGGGACGGTGGTTTGGCATTCCCGAATGTTGCATCAAAAACTACCAGGGGAAGGACAAGGAGGAGCTTCACAAGCGCCTGTCGCTCGAAGAGCTCAAAATGCTGGAGCATGGGGAGAGCGTTCCCGATGAGTTTTACCTGGGATCGATGGGATACATCCCCTGCAGCTTACGGTGCAAGCCCACGCTCGAGCGGGGGGTTAAGGCGCGCGCCGTACTCGAGGGCATCGACCCCCGCCTGTGGAAGAAGTTTCGAAACTTCCACATCCGGCGAAGGCTCGCGGAGTATGGCGGGGAAATCAAGTGGTGGCGCGAGGCTAAGTGAGGCCACCAAACAAACCTGCGTGTATTGTTATACTATTCATTTACTCCCTTTTTTTGATATAACTACCAGTAATGAAAATCCTTTTAAGTATAACTATTGACTTAAGGTAGTTTGAGGGACACCATGGCATACGTAACTGGTTTGCGCTGCAGGGAATGCGGCGAGAGCTACCCGAAGCGTCTCGTTCATGCCTGCAGCCTGTGCTTCGGCCCGCTCGACGTGGCCTACGACTACGAAGCGATCTCGCGTACGATCTCGAAGGAATCTATAGCGAAGGGACCACCGACCCTCTGGCGCTACAAGAACCTCCTCCCAATCGAGCAAGAGTCCTCCATCGTCGATATAGGTGTTGGATTCACCCCGTTGCTCCGCGCAGACAACCTCGCCCACGAGCTCGGCCTCAAGGAAGTCTACGTGAAGAACGACTCGGTCAACCCAACTTTCTCCTTCAAGGACCGACCATCAAGCATCGCGGTTTCCAAGGCGATAGAGTTCGGCTCACCTGCTGTGGGTGCTGCCTCGACGGGCAACCTCTCAGGAGCAATGGCAGCGCACGCCGCGAAGGCTCGCCTGCCCTGCTTCATCTTCATCCCCGAGGGCCTAGAGATTTCCAAGGTCGCCCAAACGCTTTCCTACGGTGCGCACGTCATCGAGGTCAATGGGACCTACGACCAAGCGAACCGCCTTGCCACCGAGATTGCCCTCACGAGCAACATAGCTTTTGCAAACATCAACGTCCGCCCATACTACGTCGAGGGCTCAAAGACGCTAGCATTCGAAATCTGCGAGCAACTAGGGTGGCAAGCGCCCAAACACATCATCGTGCCCGTTGCCTCGGGAGCCCTCCTCCACGCGGCCTGGCGGGGGCTCAAGGAACTTGAGGAGGTTGGGCTCATCGACGGCTGGAGCACGCGAATTTCGGCGGCGCAGGCCGAAGGTTGTTCACCAGTAGTCCAAGCTCTGCAGAAGGGGGCGAATGGGATAACCCCGGTCGAAACGCCAGACACCATATGTAAATCGCTCGCGATAGGCGACCCCGCCGATGGTTATTACGCCATCCAAGCCGTGCGTGCCACCAAAGGTGTGGGAAGGGCACCCAACGACGAGCAAATTCTTGAGGGTGTCAAGCTCCTTGCCAAGACTGAAGGCGTGTTCACAGAGCCAGCTGGCGGGACCGCCGTCGCCGCACTCAAACAGCTCGTCGAGGACGGCGAGATCGAGCGCGACGAACAAATGATACTTTACATCACCGGCAACGGGCTGAAGACGCAGGAGAACACCGCTCCAGCTCACCTGAAGCCCTACCGAATCGAGCCGGCAATCGAAAGTTTTAGAAAACTAGTAAATAAACTTCAAACTCCTGGAGTAAAATGGTTGGAGGGGGTGTAAAATGGTGAAGGTAAATGTGAAATTTTCGGTGATGTTCAAGGAAGCCACGAGAACTACCGCGACCACCGTGGATGTGTCGGGTAAAACGGTTAAGGACCTCATCGACGCTCTGATCAAACAGTTTGGACCGCAATTTAGTGAGCGATTACTTGACGCGAAGACGGGCGAAGTCCGGAGGTTTATAAACATCTTCGTCAACGGTAAAGACATCCGTAACCTACAGGGATTCAACACAAAACTCGAAGAGGGTGCCGAAGTCAGGTTGATCCCCGCAGTTGCTGGAGGAAAAGAATTCTTCGGTCTGACCCAAGACCAAATCGTACGCTACAGCCGACAGATAATTCTCCGAGAGGTGGGCGGGAAAGGCCAGAAAAAACTTATGCGCTCGAGCGTCTTGGTCTTGGGCGCTGGGGGCCTCGGCTCGCCCGCCTCCCTATACCTCACTGCGGCAGGGATCGGCAAGATTGGAATCATCGACAGCGACCGAGTCGACCTGAGTAACCTCCAACGGCAAATCCTCCACACGAAAGACGACATCGATAGGCCGAAGATTGAGTCAGCCAAGGAGAAGCTCCTGAAGATAAACCCCGAGGTAAAAGTCACCACCTACAACGAGAGGCTCACCGCTGAGAACGCCTTGGATGTCGTCGGGGACTGGGACTTCGTGCTCGACGGGAGCGACAACTTCCCCACAAAATTTCTCATCAACGATGCCTGCGTCCTGAAGAAGGTCCCGCTCTCCCACGGTGGCGTCCTGCGCTTCGTGGGAATGACGACTACGATCCTGCCGGGCAAGGGCCCCTGCTACCGCTGCCTGACGCCCGAGGCCCCGCCTCCTGGGATGATACCCACCTGCGAGGAGGCCGGAGTGCTGGGGGCGGTCCCTGGTGTGATTGGAACGATCCAAGCGACTGAGGCCATAAAGTACCTGCTTGGCTCAGGTGAACTGCTTGTCGGGCGGGTTCTGTTCTTCGACGCGCTCGAGATGCGCTTCGAGGAGTTCGAACTCAAGCGAAGCCCGAACTGCCCAGCGTGCGGAAAACGGCCCCTGATCAAGGACCTCTCCCAAGTCGATTACGGGCATGTCTGCGAGGTGCGATTCTGATGGCCAAGTATAAAGTTAATCGCAAGATCGACATCCGTGGGGAGGTCTGCCCCTACACCTTCGTCAAGTCTAAAATCGCCATGGAGGACCTCAAGAGCGGCCAAATATTGGAGGTAATCGTCGACCATGCCCCAGCGACTGAGAACGTGCCGCGCAGCCTAGGGAATGAGGGGCACAAAGTGCTGGAGGTCGTGAAGATAGGCGAGCATGAGTGGCGGATACTCATCCAGAAAGCTTAACCGGTTTTGATTTCAAGCTCTTCAATCTTACCATTTTTTAACACGTATGCCTTCCTTTCTAGAATGTGACCTTTTACCACGCTGACGATTAACCATGCAACGCCCGGCCACAGCTTCATCATCTCCGAGTCACGAGCGCTCACGTAGGCTGCGATGTTAGGGTGAGAATGGTAAATTCCGACCAGATCTAGCCCGCTTTTCTCGGCCCGCTTAATCGTCTTGAACACCAGCTCCGCGTCGGCCTCGAATGCGACGGGTGAGCCGAGCACGTTCTCAGCCTCGACGACCTCCTTGACCTCGATGACATTTCCCCCGAACTTGCCGAGGAGCAACCCACAACACTCACGGGGAAAATTTAACAACGCGTGCTTATCGATCGCATTTAAACCATCGCGGCTGAGCTTGAAATTCATCCAAGACCCCTAATGCCGCTTGCCCTAGCGCTTCGCCAAAATTTTAACCGCTTCAATCGCGACATCAATTGCTTTATCGATGCCCGCGTGCGGGTCGACGATTTTTCCAATGGGGCCTATGATTGCTAACACTCCGCCGCCTCGCCAGCCGTTGATGCTGCAGAGCGTGTAGATCGTGGAGCATTCCATCTCCGTAGCCAGGACCCGCGCCCGCTGCCAAACCTTCCATCGTTGAGCTGACTCCTCCGCAAGCGGCACTCGCTCGGGTTCCTCGGAGTAAAAGGAATCTTTGGAGACCGCTAGGCCGACATGGTGTTTGACCTCCAAGCGTCTCGCTGCCTCGATGAGTGCATTCGTCACCTCGAGGTTTGCAACTGCGGGATAGCTCAGCGGCACGTACTGAGGCGAGGTCCCCTCCTCCCTCACGGCTGCATTCGCTATCACTAGCTCGCCAGTTTTGACTTTTGGGTTTACCGCGCCCGCCGTCCCAACGCGGATGAAAGTGTCGGCCCCGCACTTCGCCAGCTCCTCAACTGCTATCGCCGACGAAGGGCAGCCTATGCCAGTTGAGGTAACGGTAATCGGTACACCGCCTACCTCACCCGTGAAGGTTCGAAACTCGCGATTGAACGCTATCTCCTTAGCTTTGTCAAAACGTTTTGATATTAACTCAGCCCGAGCTGGGTCACCCGGTAACAACACGCAGCGCGCCACCTCACCGGGTTTAACGCGGATGTGGTACTCCATTTTTCCAGGGATGTATTCTCGTGCCACCAGATCACGCTTCAAGGGTACTTATCGCACGAATTTAAGGTTATTTCGTCCAATCGTTATCTCCTCAAATATCTCAACAAGCGCTCTTCCCCAAGCTCGCACAACCTTTGCCTGACTAGCCCCCTCAGCTTCGGGATACCCTCACCGGTCTTAGCTGAGGTCGGAACGATAACATCATCCCATTGGCGCCACGGGAAAGACATGCCCAGTTTCTCACAAATATCATCTAGCACCTCATCGCGCTCCTCGGGGTAGATGAGGTCGATCTTGTTCGCGACGATGATTGGCCGGAGCTCGAGTTCCCGCAAAAATTGAAACATCTCAACGTCGACGGGCACCTGACCCCGCCGTTCCCACCGCTCGACGATCTCGCTGAAGGCGCGGACATCTATCACCTGCAGCGCGAATAGAATTCTATTCCGATTTTGCTCTAGGTACCGCACGATGCCGGTCTTTATCTGCTCCTGCCGCTCACGGCTAACCCCTGCCATGAAGCCGAATCCGGGCATGTCGACTACATCGAGTTCGCCGCATCGGTAGCAGTAGGGTCTACGCGTGACCCCGGGACGCTTGCCTATGCGGACGCGTTTTCCGGTAAGCTGTCGGATCACGCTTGACTTTCCCACGTTCGAGCGACCGACGAGCACGAGTTCCATTCGATCCCCAACAACCACTTTGATGCTGCTAAACTAAAGCTTGGTTTAGCTCACATGGGTGCACAGCTGTGGAGTCCTCGGTGAAAATTCACAGGGGTGTGAACTTCCCGCGAAAGGATTAAAGAACGCTGCAGCTACAATCGTTAGGCGATGCCATGACTGATATCGTGCTAACTCACGGCACGGTGGTGACGATGAACGAGCGGCGGGAGATAATACGTGACGGCGCTGTAGCGATCGATGGCAACCGCATCTCCGCCGTGGGCAAAACGAATAAGATCAAGGCGAGCCATCGCGCCGACATCGAACTCGACTGCCGCGGCAAGCTCATCCTCCCGGGCTTGATCGACTGCCACGTGCACCTCGCGCAGGCCTTGATCCGGGGGTGTGCAGATGATCTCTCGCTTGTCCCCTGGCTCAGCGAGCGAGTCCTACCCCTACAAGGCTCCTATTCCACCCGCGAGGGTGAACTCAGCGCCAAGCTCTGCTGCATCGAGATGATCAAATCCGGTACAACAACATTTGTGGAGAGCCTTCTTCACTGGAGATATGGGTTCAACGAAATTGCGAAGGTCGTCGATAACACAGGTATTCGTGGCGTCCTCTCGAAATCCATGATGAACCTCCGCGGCTACGCCGACCAGCCCGACGCAATCCCTGAGGGTATGGCTGAGGACGGGGAAACGACCATGCGCCAGGCGCTCGAGATGATAAAAAAGTGGCATGGTAAAGCTGACAATCGAGTTCACGTCTGGTTTGGCGCACGAACCCCCGGGGGATGCACCGTCGACTTCTACCGAGAAATTTCCGAACAGGCACGCAAACACCGGACAGGCATCACCATTCACTTGGGCGAGGTAAAGGTGGACATCGATTACATGCGGAAGGAATTCAAGATGACCCCGATGGAGTTCATGAGGCACTGCGGCGTGGTCGGCCCCCATGTGATTTACGCCCATGGGGTCTGGATCCCGCAAGAGGATTTCAAAATCCTTCGCGAAACAAAGGGCACCGTCTGCCACTGTCCCGCAAGCAACCTGAAGCTGGCCTCGGGGTTCGCCCCCGTCCCCGAAATGCTGCACGCGGGGGTCAACGTGGGTTTGGGTTGTGATGGAGGGCCAAGCAACAACTGCTATGATATGATCAGGGAGATGAAGCTGGCCGCCATCGTTCACAAGGCGCGCCTGCTCGACCCGGAGGTGCTCCCGGCTGAACAGGTGCTCGAGATGGCCACCCTGAACGGAGCACGCGCAACCCTCTGGGGAAAGGAGCTCGGCTCGTTGGAATCCGGGAAGCTCGCGGACCTCATCGTGGTAAACCAAAACAACCCTCACCTCGTGCCCGTGCGCAACCCGGTTTCGAACTTGGTTTACGCGGCGAACGGCTCAGACGTCGAAACCGTGATCATCGATGGCAAAATCGTGATGCAAGGGAGGGAGGTAAAGACGATCGACGAAACTGAAATCGTGGAGCAAGCGCAAGAGGTCGGGCTCGAGGTGGATAGGCGTCTAGGTCTTGAAACGGGCCCAAGCTGGCCGGTGAAATGAGTGACGCTAAAAAGCTTCTTCGAGCCATCGAGCGTCGCGATTGTGGGTGCCTCGCGCGAGCCGGGGAAGCTTGGGCACGAGGTTCTTCGAAATATCATCGAAGCAGGGTTCAAGGGTAAGCTCTATCCCATCAACCCGAAGGCGGACGAGGTGCTGGGACTCAAGTGCTACCCATCGATAAAAGATATACCCGACAAGGTCGAGCTCGCCATCATCATAGTTCCCGCACGCTTCGTTTCCTCGGTGGTGGCCGACTGCGGGGCAAAGGGAGTCAAAGCCGCAATTGTGATCTCGGGAGGCTTTGGAGAGGTTGGACCGGCCGGGGTCGAGCTAGAGCGACAACTCGTGGAGGCCGCAAAAAAGGCAAACCTGCGAGTCCTTGGGCCCAACTGCCAAGGGGTCAATAGCACTTCAGTCGGGCTTTGCGCCAGCTGGCCGTTGGTGAAGGCAAAAGGGCCCATCTCGGTCATCTCCCAGAGCGGCACCATCTTGGCCGCGATCGCTTGCTGGGCCGAGGAGGAGGGGATAGGCGTCAACAAGCTCGTGGCGCTCGGGAACAAGTGCGATGTCGATGAGACGGAGTTGTTAGAATATTTGGCCGCTGATAAGGGGACAAAGGTCGTTGCACTCTATATCGAGGGGGTGCGAGACGGGCGAAAATTCCTGGAGGTGGCGCGACATGCTGCCGAGAAAAAATCCATCGTCGTGCTCAAGGGCGGCCGCACGGCGAAGGGCGCTGAAGCCGTAGTATCCCACACGCGTTCGCTCGCTGGCAAGGACGCCGTTTTCGATTCGGCGTTCAAGCAGGCCGGCATCCATAGAGCTTTGAGCGTCGAGGAGCTCTACGACGCTTGTAAGGGATTTGCCCACCTGCCCTCGCCCAAAGGTAAGAACGTTGCCATCGTGACAAGCTCAGGCGGTTCCGGCATTTTGGCCACCGACGCCTGCGAGGGGTCCGGGTTGAACGTAGTCGAACTCCCGGCAGATGTGCGCGAAGGACTCGGGGAAAAACTCCCGCCCGAGTGCATCCTTCGCAACCCGCTTGACCTTACCGGGAGTGCGACTTCCCAGATGTACGATGAAGCTTTGGCGGCCTTGGGCGGGTCGGGGGAAGTTGATTCCGTGATCGTGATTGTCGGTGACCCCATGCCCGGCATATCGGAAGTGATAGCAAG
>Ga0315308_1000499_pt1 | contig 21883 bp, 22 predicted proteins | sample TDP3_MG_FD_203078 | JGI IMG/M metagenome (GOLD analysis project Ga0315308, IMG submission 203078) | Freshwater sediment microbial communities from Lake Towuti, South Sulawesi, Indonesia - TDP3 | ecosystem: Environmental > Aquatic > Freshwater > Lake > Sediment | place: Indonesia: South Sulawesi... | reverse complement strand
TCCCAACATATTTCTCCTCTTGAAACGTGGGGATAATCATCGAAATCAAAGGTTTCTGAAGGGGCAACGCCGATTTCCTCAGCTTAACGCTTTCTTCTCGTCTGCAGATCTTTTTCCAGGATTCTCCATATTTCTTCCTTTACGGGTCTTGAGAGGTTGAGTTTGGTTCCATTTTTCCTGATAATATAGGCGCCCTGCTTCTTATCTAAGACCCTGCCGATGATTGAAGCCTGAATGCCTTTTTGAATCAAGCCTGTCACAATCTTTTCGGCGCTCTCAGATCCAGCTGATATTATTAGCGTTCCGCTGCTTATGGTTCGGAGAGGGTCAAGGCCGAGGCCTTTGCATATGGCTTGTGTTTCAGCGTGAACATGCATCTCGTCCTCGTACGCTACTACGCCAACATCGGAGGCCCATGCTATTTCCTGCAAGCCACCGGCCACTCCGCCCTCAGTTGCGTCGTGCATCGCGTGCACAGAGCTGCCGCCCACTTCAACTGCGGTCAACGCATCCTTGACCACGCTTGTCATCTTAATGTATTGCTTAGCTGTGCGGATTGTTGCGCTGTCAAGCTTTCTCTTGAGGAAGCTGGCGAGTTCGTGTGCTAGAATGGCCGTCCCCTCTATTGCTACGCCTTTGGTTATCATGAGAGAGTCTCCGATCTTCGCACCGCCTGTTTGCACGAACTCTTTGTTGACGGTTTCACCTATGGCCGTTGTGATGATGACTGCGCGATTGATACCAGAAGTGACCTCGCAGTGTCCGCCGACTACAGCAACTCCTAGCTCTTTTGCTGCGGTGTCGATTTGATTGGTCACGTTTTTGAGCTGGGTTTGAGTGAAGTTCTCTGGCAGAAGGATGACTGTCAGTATCCAGAGTGGTTGCACTCCACGCGTGGCGATGTCGTTTGTGCAGACGTTCACCGCAAGCCAGCCCACGTTTTCAACGGAGCCGGTGATTGGGTCAGAATGAACAACCAACGCTTTGGATCCAAAGTCGATAACAGATGCGTCTTCTCCGATGCTTGGACCTAAGAGCACGCGTTTGTCTGCAGCTCCTAGGCGACTGAGCACGATCTTCTTGAGCACGCTTGGAGGAACCTTGCCAACGGTTAAAGAACCCGAACTCATGATTGGACGGTCTCCTTGGCTAGCGTTAACAATTCAGCTGCTTGGCTATAAAAGCTGACCAGCGGCCGATGCAGCATCATGGCTTAAGCGATGGAAAAGAACGCCACACAGTTCTCACCACGGGGATTGAAACGACGAGCCCCACCAACATCTGGCTTATGTTGATTGGAATTTCTGCTATGGCCACTACTGGAATATTGAACAACGCACCGATGAATAAGAGTTGGTATATGAAATAGCCTGTTACCATGGTTAGCCCTCCTAATAGAACAGTGAAGGTAAGCCAACCGAATTCAGGTTCAAGAAAGTGCCCCGCAAGTGAAAACAGAACCATAACGAAGCCGCCTAGAACATACCAGAGTTCTCTGGGAACGAAGGAAACTAAGCTAGGGCTGGTAGAAGGCGGGAAACCCAAATAGAGTTCTACTGAGCCAGCGTAGTAAACTGAGCCTATGCTTGCAAGCAGGATGCCAATGACTAGACCGCTGCGAAAGGTGAATTCTTGCCACTGCAGCTTGGTGACATGGGCGAATTTCCTGCGGGACAAAAGTCCTACAAGACCGCCTTCACAGGCCTTTATTATAAACGTTGCAGGCGCGTAGTACCAGTAGCCTAAGAAAATGTCTGCAAGCATCGATCCGACTCCTCCTGCAAAGGCGCCTATAACTGGGCCAAGCAGCAATGCGGCGGTAAAAACCATAGTTTCGCCTATGTTGAAGAAGCCTCGAGTCTGCGGCACGTAAACGGAGAAGATTGTTGTGGCCACGAATACCGCGGCGGTGAAAACCGTTGTCAACGATATTCGCATGGTCTTTGACTTCGACAGGGCCTTGGTCATCATTTTCACCCTGAATGCTTTGTGAATAACTCAAGATGGCATTCGATTTAAAGTTATGTGATCACGAGAATGTTTAATTGAGTTGCGCCAACAATAGAGGAAACTTGCTGGAATAGGCTTGAATGTACGTGAACTGAGACCGGGAATGAGTCATGTGAACATCACATTAAAAGTGTTGAACACTGCTGAATCCAAACAAGTTGTTACCAGCGCGGGTGTAGATCACGAGATTCTAGACTTAGAAGTTGGCGACAAAAGCGGCTCGATCAAACTTGTGGTGTGGGATGAAAAAATCATTCCAGACTTAAGAAAGGGCGACACGGTCAAGATTGAGAACGGTTTCGTGACCAGTTTTAAAGGCGATTGGCGCATCAACGTTGGAAGATACGGCACAATTACCAAGGTTTAGGCTTACGATGGGAGTTTGTCAACTTTTTGTGGAGTCTTAGCGAAGTAGATATTTGTCTCGGTTCGCAGATCGTTTGTGTACAGAACTTCCCCGGTGATTCGGCAGTTAGACTCTATACTTATGTTCTCTCCGTACAGGTTTCGACCTTCAGCATGCTCCTCCATCTGTATTGTTCTGGCTTGAACATCTTCAACTCCTGCCCTGCCTTCTATCAGAACCTCATCTGCCCGTATGGGACCAACAACTTGACCTCGCCTACCGATCCTCACTTTTGAAGCTGACACGCCTGACGCCGTGCTTATGGCGCCGCCTACATCAACCTCCGTTGTGGCCTTTATGCTCTCTGCTTTGACACTTCCTCCAACATCCAGATTTTGAGCGGTTAACTCGCCACCAACCTCCACTCTGCCACCTACATCGATTTCTCCATCAAGCTGCAGCGAGCCGCCGACCTTGACCACACCACCTGCATCAATGCCTCTTCCTTTGCCAGACCCCGAAATCTCCACAACTCCACCAACATCGATGCTGCCAAACTGGAGGTCGCCTTCAACCTTGCACACTCCGCCAACATCGATATCGCCACCCACGCATTTTCCATACAATCTTACCGCTCCGCCTACATCGATGGAGTTGAACTCAAGCGAGTCCTTCGACGCAAACGAGCCGCCCACGTCTATTTTACTTACCTGACCGCCGCCAACCTTAGCGCTGCCACCAACGTCTAGGCTTTGGATCTTCACCTTCGATTCAATGCTTACTGTGCCGCCTACGTCTATGCTCTGCGCTTCAACTTCGCCTGTGGCTGAAAGGCGGCCGCCAACATCAATGCTTTGAGCCTTGGTGTTTCCCGTGATCTCTAAGCTACCGCCTACATCCACGCTGTCGGCTTCAAGATTTTTGCCAACAGACAATTTGCTCTCCACGTCCACGATTTTAGTGCGCATGTTTCCTTCAACACTAAGCTGAGCCCTTTCATGTGCGCCCCAGTGAAAACCCGAGCCGTTGCTCATCTTAACATTATTTTCGACTTCCAAGTCGCCTTTGACCACTATGAAGCCATCGCCCACCAGGTTTTCAGCTGAAAGGCTGCATTCAAATGTGCAGTCACCGCGGCAATGAACCGTGCCCGTGACAGTCACCTTGGGAGGTGTGCCTTCGCCTTTTATCACAGAATATTCGCCTGTTTTTAGGTCGCCTTGCACAAGACCTAACGTCTGGGTTGCCTTCGGAGGCACTTCAACGTCTGGCATTGTATTCACCTCTGATGGAATAAGCCGTTAGCGTGCGTATTTAAGGCGACGCATATGTAGAATGCACACGTAGTAGTCACAAACTGTTAGTTCCTGGTACAAAACGCTACTCTGCACCAAAAAAGTATTAGCAGTCTTTCACTGTTGCTTTTCTGGGATCATTATGGATGAGACAAGTGAGCAGTCTGGTAGGGTTGTTGACTATTATCGAAAGACGGCGCAAGACTATGATAAAGAATACGAGGCACCATACTGGAAGGAACTCTATGACAAGATCACCTGGCACTATATTGAGCCTTACCTCCCCAAAAAGGGACTAGTTCTTGATGCGGGCGGAGGGACAGGCAAATGGGCCATTCCTATGGCTGAAATGGGACTAGAAGTGGTTGTTTATGATATTTCGAGAGAAATGCTTGATGTCGCTCTTAGAAAGGCCAAGGAGAGAAATCTTGAGAAATTGATCCAAGTGAGAGAAGGCGACATCTGTGGCATAGATTTTCCTGATAACTACTTCGACTTTGTCCTCGCTGAAGGAGACCCAATATCATACTGTAGCGATCCAGACAAGGCGGTGGGAGAACTCTCAAGGGTTCTTAAGCCTGACTGTTTCATTTCAGCGGGAGTAGATAGCCTATTTTCAATAGCTAGGCGAAGGTTGAGCTCGAAACTCGATGTGGACGAAGCTCTAAAGATTCTTCAAGAAAAAAGACTTTACGCTGAATTCTGGGGTTTTCATTGCTGGGCGTTTTCACCAAAGAACTTGAAAGATTTGTTCGAAAAACACAGCTTGAGAACACTAAAGATTGCGGGTAAGCCCGTTTTTGTTCCACGTGAGACGGAACCTTTGCTACAAGACCCAGAAAAAGCCAAAAAAGCTCTGGAGATTGAACTTAAGCTCTGCGAAGAACAAAGCATAGTTGGCTATGGCGGACACCTTCACATAGTTGCAAGAAAACCAAGGAATGCTCAAAAACCTGTTTAACCTCTTCAACTATCACGAACCTACTGACAAAAGGGCACAGAAAAAGGGATTTGGGGGAGATTTCACCGCTTCCTGATTTTGTAGTCACAAATTGTTATTTACTGGCAAGCATGCAAGAAGAGCCCACTTCTGTGACATCAATCCTTCAATAGTTGCTGACCTTGACCTATCGCCACATCATGATTATAGAGCATCTACTCAGGCAGCTTCTCAGCCAAGGCTGCAAACATCTTCTTCATCTTTTGGTGGGTTTCAAGATACTCCAAGCCCCGTTTGGTTATTCTGTACCGTTTCGAGTCGCCGACATACTCTTCTTTGACAAAACCTCGGGAGGCGAGAAAGCTCAGGAATTTCTTGGCTCGGTCTACTGGCAGGTTGGCACCGTATGACGCCCTCGTTACAGCGCAGAGTTCTCGCTTCATAACGATCTCGAGCAAGTCGGCGAAGATTTCGTAGCGCGTCCTTCGCTCCAACCGGTCCACCAACAGAGCCATACCAATGGGCACTCTTTAAAAATAATGTTTTGCCCGTTATGAGCCGCGTTTCGCTCGTTGAAGATGCAGCCAGCTCTTCACCTATGAAGGGAGGCGATATGTGCGAAAGGATTTATGTTACATGAGCCACTCTTGAGGCAGGATTTGGTGATGGGTTTGGCGTCTTGTCGGAACTGTGGCACTCAGCTTGTTGAAAACGCCAAGTTCTGCCACGCGTGCGGGTCTCCTGTCAAGAAGGTTCGTAGAGAGGAGTTCTCGGTTTCAGCCGACGACCTTGTTGAAAAGGTCAAAGCGCTGATTCGTGAAGGAAACATAACCAGAATTGTTGTGAAAGACGAGAAGGGAAAAGTACTGCTGGAAATGCCGGCAACCATTGGTGTTGTGGGAGTGCTTCTTGCTCCTTGGTTAGCTGCCTTAGGAGCCATAGCAGCCCTAGCAACACGATGCACAATAGTAGTAGAAAGACCGGAAGAATGAAGCTCCCTTAGATGCTGCGTCGCTACGCAAAGCCTATTGGCCGATCACAGATCTGTCAACTTTCTGTTTCAGCCTTTTTCAATTCAAGGCTCAACTTTTTCACGAGTCTGTCTAGTTTTGGGCTCAGCTCGACCGGATAGCGAGCTGCTTTCTTGAGCCTCTTAAATCTCTCTGGAAGCTGAGAAAGATTCTCGATGGCGGTTCTCCTAATCTCGCTTAGAGAGGGCATGTCGTAAATTATCTCGCCCTTCTCCATTACTTTTACAAGCAGGGGTTGGCCCTCAACTCTCTCACTGTGCAATGCAACTATGTCTTTGGAGAAACTGCCGTTATTTTCTTTGATTCTGAAGACCTGCTTTCTTCCCGGCAGCGTTATTTTGCCTTGGCTCAGTTTCATGGCGGGCACGAACTTATCATTCTCAAATTTCTCACTGAGCTTGTAGATCACGTCAACGTAGGGCCGGTCCTCTGAAGTACTCATTCGGGTTCCGACCCCGAAAGCGTCGATTTTCGCGCCTCTGCGCAGAAGCCTCTCAATCTTGTACTCGTCCAAGTCGCCGCTGGCGAAGATCTTGACGTAGTCTAGGCCTTCTCTGTCGAGCAGGCTTCTGACCGCTCTGCTTATTTCAACCAAGTCGCCGCTGTCGAGTCTTACGCTGCCGAGCCGGTTGGCTTTCTTCTCCAGTTCTTTTGCCACCACGGCTGCGTTTTCGGCGCCTTTGATGTTGTCGTAGGTGTCAATGAGAAGTGTTGGCTGATTTGGGAAAGTATGTGTGAAGGCTTTGAAGGCTTCGATTTCTTTGTCGAAAAGCATTATGAAGGAATGAGCCATCGTGCCAAAGATTGGTATGCCATATTTCATGCCTGCCAACACGTTAGAGGTTCCCGCGCATCCGGCAATGTAGCTGCATCTTGCGGCTTTTATTCCAGCGTCGGTTCCTTGAGTTCTCCTTAAACCAAACTCGATTATGGCCCTGCCTTTCGCCGCGAGCACAATCCTTGAAGCCTTTGTGGCAATCATGGTTTGAAGGTTAACGGTGTTCAGAAGGAAGGACTCAACCAGCTGAGCTTCGATTATAGGCGCAGTGACTCTGATCAATGGCTCGTTCGGGAACACTAACGTGCCCTCCGGAACCGCCCAAACCTCGCCGCGGAAACCGAAGTCTTGCAGGTATTCGAGAAAGTCCTCCTTGAGGCCCTGAGTCCTCAAATAGTCAATCTGTTCCCGATTGAACTTCATGTTTTTGAGAAACAGCAATACTTGCTCTAGACCACCGAACATGTAGTATGACCTGTTGGGTGGCAGCTTTCGTATGAACAGGTCAAAGGTGGCGAGTTCGTCTCGTTTGTTGTTGTCAAAGTAGCTGGCGCACATTGTCAGTTCGTAAAGGTCGGTTAGCATAGCCATGTTTTCTTGGTCTACGAAGTTAAACCTGTTTTGATTTCTCATTGTTTTCTCCTTTTTAGGTCCACTTCTTTTTCATCAGATCTTTCGATGTGGTTATCTCTGATCCGTAGGCTTTCTTCATGAATTTTATTGCTGCATTTTGCGTTGGAGCATCAACCGCTTCCACGCAGTCTCTGGGAACTAGTATCTTATATCCGCTGAAGAACGCATCGGCGGCTGTATGCTGAACGCAGATATCAGTCACCACACCTGTCAAAATGACCGTGTCAACCTTGAGTTCTCGTAACAGCTGATCCAGATCTGTGCCTTGGAAGGCGCTGTATTTTCTCTTCAGAATGTGAGAATCGCCTTTTTTGGGCTTCAACTCACCAATTATTTCAGCCCCCCATGAACCAGCAACAGCGTGTGAACCCCATACGTCGAACTCTGGATCAACGTTTGGCAAGTGAGCGTCTGTTACGTAGATGACGGGAGCTTTCTGCTTTCGTGCGTGGCTAAGCAAAGCCTTGATGTTTGGAATGATCTTCGCTGCTCGGTCGCTCTTGAAGACGCCGGTCACAAAATCGTTTATCATGTCGATGACGATAACCGCCGGCTTCATAAAAGTCGCCTTCCATCTGCTTGTTTATCTTGCGTGAACTGGTCTATCAAAAGCTTTTCCTAAGCAGACGAGCTGAGTTAACTGCCAAGCTTCTGCCCCTCAAGCAAGACTATTTTGGAGTACATGCCATATCCATAGGTCTCGATTTTTTTTCTATACTTCTGCCACACAGTCTGAAACGATGGAACCTTTTTGCCATAGATAGTTCTGGCAATCTTTATTCCATCTTTGAACTCGATTTTGGTTTGATTTGCAGTCAGTTTCTTGCGTGTGAAAAACGCTCTGGTCTGGTTCAATGCAACATTTTTTTGTCTGAATATGTCGGCGTAGAACCTCTTTGGCAGAGACCTCGCTCCGAAGATTTCACCTTCAAGTCTGACTGCAATCTTCTGGTCTTCTGTCTCCATATCTTCTGGCGGAGTTATGCATAGGACTATTCTGCCGTTTGGCTTGAGCACTCTAATCATCTCTTCAATCGTCTTTTTAACGCCTCTTCGGCCACGCGTCATGTAAATATCTCTCATAGCAAGAAAACCAGTGGCCAAGTCGAAGTAGGCATCCAGAAAGGACAGTTTGACAGCGTCCGCCCTAACGATTGAGACTCTGTCTGCCACTTCAGCCTTTTCTACAAGTTTTCTCGCGTTGCTCAAACCATCGTCAACTATGTCTACTCCAACGATCATTCCGTTTCTGAGTTGCTTAGCCATCTCTATGGCAAAAAGACCGTAACCAGTTCCAACATCAAGAATCTTCATACTATCTTTAAGACCTAGGCTCTCGCAGATGCCTGCTCTCATGCCCTCCAAGTTGAACCAATATGCCCTATACTCTTCGTCAGTCAAGTAGTCAGAGTCCATAACCTGATCCTTCCTCAGCGTGTCGGGTATGTTTAGCCAAGCGATCATAAAAGGCTACCAGAATTTATCTGGCTGACGCCCAAAGCAGCACCTGCACGAAACCGACCTCAACCACAGCAGCGATCAGGAAAAGGAGATAAATGAATATTAGGTCTCGCATTGTTAAGGCCTTTTTCAACGTTTTCTTTATTGCTTGGAAGATGCCGTAGCCCTCAACAAGTCCGGCGGGCAGACTGAGCATTACAACAAGGGCTAAAGTGTTGACCTCAACACGTCCACGAACGAGTGTACTGGCTCTCAGAACACTGATTAGAATAATCATAACAGAGAAGACAACCGCGAAAACCTCTGGATTCTGAACTACCACGTACTCTATTTTTCTTTTTGGCATAAACGACAAAACGATCTGAACGTAAAAAGCCATGCCTAATATGATTAGCGACACCGCCAACACGTTGTGGATGAAAACCAACACGACTGCAATTGGCGGATTGGTGAAGCTGTTCTGAATGTAAACAAAGAACGACGTGTTCTCAACGTAGGCTACGGTTAAGAAGAAAAGGAAGACTAAACCGAGAACAACAGTGCGCTTCTTGCCCGCGTCCATATCCAGATGGAGTTATAACTTCGTATTAGTCATTTGTGAAGCTACAATACCTATGCAGAAAGCAGAAACACGATGCAGAAGGCTTATTCCCTTTGAGAACAGTCCTAGGGTTCCCTTTTGATTTCGAAGACAACTGTTCCTCCATGAGTGAATGGAGGCCCAGGGTCAAGGCATTGAACGTAGCCCACGTTTCCTTCTTCATGTGCCAGGCCTAGGTCTTTGAAGCTGACGCCGCGTGCCAAGGGAACAAGGATGGAAAGCATCGAGCCCAAAGCATGAATACACAGGGCATCAGTCTTGGCACTGACGATTTCGGGGGACTCGACGACAATCCTGTCCCCTAATTTATGGACGGGGCACTTGCCACGTATCTCTTTGACGGTTAAAATTAGTCTGTGAACCTTACTCAAGGTAACATCACAACCTTCTAAAACATAAATAGAGTATCGAGAGCCAAGAGATAAAGATTAAATGCTTCTGATTCCTTGAGACTGTGTTTGCCGGGGTGGCCGAGCCGTTAGGCGGTAGCCTGCAGAGCTGCTTTACATGGGTTCAACTCCCATCCCCGGCTCCTCAACCCCATTATCCAAAAAGTTATTCTTACTTGTTCTAACAGGAAATTAATAACGAGCAAACAGAAACCAGCCCCATAACGCCATCCGTTGACGAAGCCAAGGCCTAAACCTGACGCAAGACAAACCGCAAACAGAACCGAAAACACCATACAGCAACCAAAACAGACCCCGAAAAACAACGCTCAAACTTGTTGATGTCACTAGGAACAGTTTGACGACGATGTCCACACAGCCACAATCGCAAAACGCGCTCCAGCATGATAGCGCACGCGCCGGGCCGTTAGGCGGTAGCCTGCAGAGCTGCTTTACATGGGTTCAACTCCCATATCCCGGCTCCATGAACTCTTCCTACGATGAGTGCTGACTGCTAGGCCTTCGATTCATACGTGGGTTGTCGATTCGTTTACAATTTAAGTGCCTTTTGCGCTAATACTGCAGTCATGGAGGTCGACTAAATGCAAAAGGGCAGCTTGACTAGCGATAAGCGATCTGAAGGAGACTTGAAACGCTTTGCCAAACTTGCGATTAGAATGGGCGCACTTGAAGCCAAGGTGATTGATCCAAAGAACATCACTGTGAGAGACTGGGTGAGGCTCAAGTGTCAATATGGCTGTGGCCGGTATGGCAAATCCCTGACGTGCCCGCCGTACAGCCCCACGCCGGAGCAAACGAGAAGGGCTTTGAACGCCTATTCACACGCCATTCTCATGAGACTTCCAGATGAATCGATGGCTACACATGATATGATTGCCAAACTGGAAAGACGCGTTTTCCTTGCAGGGTACTATTCTGCGTTTGGACTCCCAGCTGGACCCTGCGAACGCTGTGAGAAATGCAACCTCGAGAATTGTGCTTATCCGAAATTGGCACGGGCTTCCATGGAAGCCTGTGGCATAGACGTCTACTCCACTGCAAGAAAGCATGGATTCCACATCGAGGTTTTGAAAACTAGGAGACAAAAGCCGACGTACTACGGTTTGCTACTCGTCGAATAGACGCTACTTCAGACATTCCTCACCTTTGAAATTGTTACATCGAAAAAAGAGAGCTGAGTTAGGGTCTCACTGCACGAATCAATTTCGTAGAAAGAAATCTTTCTAGGGGGCTGGAGGGCTTATCGATTCTCCGCCATCAACCACAGCGACTGTGCCTGTTATGTAAGCTGACTCATCAGATGCAAGAAACACTGCTACCTTGGCCACATCTTCGGGTTGCCCCCACCTTCTGAGAGGAATGCTGTTCCTCAGCTTCCTCTTCTCGAGTTCAGGCAACATCGAAATCCAATCCGTGTCTATTGATCCTGGTTTGATTGCGTTGACTCGAATGTGAGGCGCCAATGTTCGAGCCAGACCCTTCGTTAGTGGAATCCCCGCAGGTTTGGTTAACATGTAGCTTAGTCCGCCTCCTACGTAGTCAGCAACGATGTTTATTATGTTTCCATTCTTGCGCTTCAACATGTGCCGCGATGCGACTTGAGAACACAGGAGCACCCCTTTTATGTTAACATCCACCATCCTCTGCCATGCACTCCAGTCCGGGTTGTCAAGTGAGAATTCGATAGCTGAGAAGTCAGCGGCATTGTTGACAAGAACATCCAACTTGCCAAGCTGCTTGATGCACTTGCCAATCATATAAGCGACTTCTTTAACATTTGACACATCCGCCCTAATGACTGCCGCCTCCCTTCCCATAGAAGTTATCTCTGAAGCAGCCTCAAGCGCCCTATCCTTCGAAGTTAAATAGTTAATGACCAAATCAGCGCCTTCCTCAGCAAAGGTCAGAGCAATGGCTTTACCAATTCCCCGGCTTGAGCCTGTCACTCTAGATAATAATATGCTTCAGCATGCGTGCCATTTTGTGTGGGCTGTTCACGCGTTTTAGACCTTTAGTTCACAAATCTTAAATATACGCAATCTCACGCATGAACTCGCCTAAGGTGTAGTCCCGTTGAGTCAAAGAGACCTCGAAGACAAACAACTACAAAAAATACTTCTCGAGTACCCGAAAGGGGTGGCACAACTACTAAAATCTGCTTCACACCCGGTGAGGATACAGATACTGGCTTTACTCCTGCGAGGAGAAAACGACTTCTCCAAACTCATGAAAGAAACGAAACTGACAAAGACAGCGTTAGCCAACCACATGAAGCAGCTAATGGACAGAAGACTGGTTCAGAGACCAACCAGAGGCGAATACAGACTTACCGTTGATGGCAGAGACCTGTTGAGGACTGCGGCAACAATGTACAAGGATTCTAAAGAGAGGGAGGAAAGGAGAACAGAACTCCTATTGTCACGCTACACCAAGGGTTTGGTGGAGGGAAAAAAACTGAATAGGAAAGTGATAAGCAAGAAAGCTGAGTATCTGCCTTGTTGGCTGTCCTACACCGGTGCAGTAGCAGGTTCACTAAGAGCCTTGGGAATCAGCTGTGACACTGTTGATGTAGGCGGTTATTCTGGTTACGCCTTCCTAATCAACGTCAGAAAGGGTTGGACATGCCCTTCAGGACCAACCGCTCTACCTCACGAAACTTGGAATCAGATCAAAAAAGGAACCGAAAACCTCGGCTGGACCATAGAGAAATTCGAGAATCCCTCATCCTATCCCATGGAAGAGGGCAACCCCACGCCAGAAGAAATTCAGATCGCGAGGAAACTATTTGAGAAGGTCAAACGAGAAATAGATGAAAGAGACAGACCTGTGATCCTATGGGGACTAGCCATACCAGAGTATGGAATCGTCAAGGGTTACGAAGGAAACTCCTACATAACAAGCACATACAGAAGTATTATTGGTCAACCTGAGGAGCCGATTCTCTATTACGATTTGAAGGCGCCAGGGTGCCTTGAGGCCTTTTTCTTCCGCGACGGAGTCAGACGAGATGCTGAGGCCATTGATAAAGAGTCATTGAAGAGAGCCATCAACTTCGCATCAGGCAACACTCCCACTCTCGAGAACTATGTTGCCGGTCCACCAGCACTGGATGAGTGGGCAAACGTTCTCGAGAATCTACCTGAAGAAAAGCAGAACTACATGGGCAACAGCTACGTAGGCGCCTGCGTGTGTGAAGGCCGATTCATGAGCGCCGAGTTTCTACGACGACTAGCTAAGAAACGTCACGGAAAACAGGCGGCACACCTTCTGAAGGCCACAGAAAGGTACGAGAGGGGAGCCGGGCTGATGAAAGAGTTTACAGGAATCTTTCCGTTCAAGCAACAAGGCCCAATGAAGCTACAAGACCGAAAGAAGGGAGCGGACACACTGAGAAAAGTCAAACCTCTGGAAGAAGAAGCCATCAAGCACATGCGGAATGCACTGGATGTATGGGAAATGACCTGAACGGCGAGGCTGTACTTCCAGATTCTCTTTTTTCTTTTATCAAGCCTCAGTGTCTGAACTGGTCGATCTCTTCCTGTATGGCCTTCTTCACATCTTCTTCGGAGGCTGGACCAAGTATTTTGATCTTGCCATTAATCAGCGGATCAGTGGTTCCGTATCTATGCACGGTTTCTAACGTTACGTCCTTCTCAACGATTCTGACCTTGTCGCCAAAGCTTTGAGCGGTCTTCTTGATAAGATGATACATGTGGACTCCGACTGGACAGAAGAAGTTGCGAAAAAGTGTCACTTCGACCTTGTCGGTTGACGGTTTATACTTCAACTCCATCATCTTGATGTCGACGCTGCCTTTGGTGAGCGGGAGATACATGAGCTTGAATGGCCCGTGCTCCTTAATGATTTTGAAGCCCTGTTTGAGAAAGTGCTCATAGTACATGTATTCCTTGAAATCACTTGCATCGACTAATATGCCTTTGAACCCCTGTTTCTTAAGATCACTTTTTACGCGGTCGAACAGCATTTTGCCGTGGCCTTTGCGCATGTAACTGCGTAGCATTTCGGTGCAGTAAATGAATGCGACTTTGGGCTCTGTCTCATATGGAACCAGTGCTTTCTCAGAAGTTGCGTAATATATGTGGCCGACGACTTTGCTGTTGTCCATAAGATGGTAGCCTTCAACATGTTTGCCCAGATTAGCCTTGAACCATCCTCTGGACTCTGGCAAGGCCCTAGCCCAAGAGGCACCGGGTGGAGTCTCTTTCATACAGCAGTAGGTTGATTCCAGATCGCCTATGGTTACTTTCTTAACTTGCGCAAGCTTCACCTATGCTTCTATTTCAAACGCTGTTCAGCTTCTTAACGATTCTGTGCCCTGGAAAGACCGGAGCCAGAGCGATAGGCTGATAAAAAAGCATTTGAGGATAGGAGAATAAGACTAGACCGAGAGAAGCCGTTTGAGTATGCTACATATTTGCTCGGCAACAGCAATTATCTCTTGGTCTTCTGGCTGGTCTCTATTCCACAATTCTCCAAGTTGGAGTTTTGACACCTTTAAGTCTTGCAAGAAGTTGACCTTTAAATGTGGACATGTTGTGGATAACTAGCTTCGTGTGGAGTTCACTTGCCTTTCTCTCTGCTTCATCCAGCACTGTCTTGCTGTCTTCTGTTAACACTTTTTCAGTCTTGAACGTGTCATGAGCGGTACAGTAATGATCTGCGATTGGTCTCCCGATTTGAGTTGCTTGAAGAAGCACTTCCTCATTCCTTATGAAAACCTCAATCTTCACTTAGCAACTTCTCCACGCTTACATGTAGGAAATAATAGGTTTATAGCGATTTTGTTAGACCGCAAGCTTCGCCCATATTTGATAACCGAGCTACGAAACCATAGGCGGCAAGAACCGTGTGCATGATGCTCTCCAGGGCAAACGGAAAAATTTAACTTCATAGCATTTCTGTATGTCGTTGTCATCGGAGTCTTGGAATTTTGAAGCGCATTTTTGACCGAAAAATCTCTGAAAAAATCACGAGAGGTTACAAACCTGAAGAAGTCAAGAGCTTGTTCGGCGACATCAAGGAAGTTGACAGCGTTGAATACTACTACTTCCTGCCAGACCGCAAGTTTCCCCGCGAGTCTAAGCGTTTGGCAAATCACCCAATCGAAGAGGTCTTGTCATTCCTGGATGGGAATTTCTCCGAATCTCCGGATTTCTTCGTTGAGATTCACCAGAAGCTGTACAAATCGGGAAAGTGCGAAATAATTTTCAGACGGATAAGCATAAGAGGCGAGATAACAAGACTTGCAGTTGTAACTCTTAGAAAAGCTCTTTAGTTGACTGCAAGTCGGAACTGATTCCTGAGAGCACAGATTGTCACAACTTCGAAAGAGAACTGAACCGCACCCGTATCTGAAAACGCCACAATGACCTGAAAAGAAAAAAAGGAGAACTGTGGGATATAGCACTACAGGGCCGGTAGTTCAGCCTGGTATGAACGCCTGATTCGCAATCAGGAGGTCACGGGTCCGAATCCCGTCCGGTCCACTCCGTTTCCTCTGTTACAGCGACCCTTTTTACCGAAGCAATTTATTCCTCTTGATCTCAAATACCATGCAAAAGCTCGCGAGGAAAGTGGCAAATTGACCAGAGGCATGGCGCTTCTACGGGTTAACAACCTCAAAACCTACTTCTTCAGGGCTCAGGGAACAGTTAAGGCTGTAGATGGCGTCAGCTTCGAGATCAAAGAAGGATCCGTTCTCGGGTTAGCCGGAGAATCAGGCAGCGGCAAAACCACAGTCGCGATGTCTATACTGAACCTGATCCCAGATCTCAAAAATGACGAAGGAAGTCCAGCCGAACATAGTGTTACGAACGGCAAAATCGTCGCTGGTGAAATCTGGTACAAAGGAAGGGACTTGCTTAGGCTGTCTCAAGAGGAGATAAGGCATGTTAGAGGCAGAGAGATATCGATGATATTTCAAAACCCCGTGCCCGCCCTGAATCCGATGGAGACCGTTGGATTTCAAGTTGGCGAGGCGGTAGAGGCCCGCGAGCAGACCAGAAGGGAAAAACTGCGTGAGCTAGTGTTGGATTATCTTGGGAAAGTTGAGCTAAAGGACGCCAAAAAACGCTACAAACATGACCCTCACATGTTCAGCAGCGGCGAAGGCCAACGCATAATGGTTGCCATGGCCCTGATAAACGTGCCCTCACTGTTAATTGCGGACGAACCAACAAAATCACTAGACACCATAGTCCAACGACAGGTCTTGACCCTGCTTCAAGAAATGAAGAAGAAGTTCAATCTCTCCATGCTGCTAATCACTCACAACCCAGCAATAATAGCCGAAGTCAGCGATTATGTCGCCATAATGTACTGTGGGAAAATCATGGAACACGGCGACGTTATATCCGTCTACAAAAACCCCAGACACCCGTACACCCAAGGTCTGCTGGCGTCAGTTATAGGCCTCTACGGAAAGAAGGACATGAAGGGCCTGCGAGGTGAACCGCCCAATCCTCTGGTGCACATTTCGGGCTGCAGGTTTCACCCAAGATGCCCGCATGCCATCGAAGATTGCAAATCGACTGAGCCACCGCTTATTGAAGCTAAGCCAGGTCACTCAGCCGCCTGCATAAGACTCAACGAAATACCCGCATTTGAAGGTTAATACCGCACGAGAATCCTACTTTCCATTTGGCTTTTTAATGTCTTTCACATCAAAACGTCAACATTGATTCCAGACTGCCTAAAAGTCTCAACTGTTGTTTCACGGATTTTTTCGGGGTTTCCATCAGACGTATCACATACGACAAGCCCTTCAATTCATTTTCACCAAACGAAAAACTCACGGCTTTTGCCTATGACTTTGTTCCACTGTGAAAGACGACAACTCTTATCTATGCCGTTGCCATTGAAGGCTTTTCAGCCAAAAGTGGAAACGCAGAAGTGACCACCACAACCACGACAAAACGAACTTCGCTCGAGAGATTCCGTCTCAGAAAAGCACTGGAGACCCTGAAAAAGAAAGAGGGACGAGGAACAGAACTAGTCTCGCTTTTCGTTCCACCGGGCCGTCAAATAGGCGAAGTCATGAACATGCTGAGACAGGAGTATGGCACGGCCTCAAACATCAAGTCAGACACCACAAGAAAAAATGTTCAAGACGCAATCACTAAAGTGCAGCAACGCCTGAAAATGTTCAAAGAAGTGCCAAAAAACGGCTTGGTAATATTCGCCGGCGCCATACCCCAGAATGGACCTGGAAGCGAACGCATGGAAACCTATGTGATTACTCCGCCTGAACCAATCAATATCTATCTGTACCGCTGCGATCCAAAATTCCACATCGAATATTTAGAGAAGCAACTGCGCGAGAAAGAAACATACGGCATAATGGTCATAGACTCAACTGCAGCCACCCTCGCTACATTGGAGGGCAACCGCCTCCAAATAGTTCGCGAAGAAACCTCAGGCGTGCCAGGCAAACATCGTGCCGGCGGCCAGTCAGCCCGACGTTTTGAGAGGCTGCGAGAGGCCAACCTCTTAAGCTATTTCAAACGCGTCGGCGGACACGCCAACGATATCTTTCTGCAGATACCGACCCTAAAAGGCCTCATAATCGGGGGACCTGGACCAACAAAGCACGACTTTGAAAAGGGCGACTTCCTCAACTACATGCTCAAAGAAAAAGTCTTGGATACCGTTGACACTGCCTACACCAGCGAACAGGGCGTAGACGAAGTCGTGGACAAGGCGCCCGAAATTCTGAAGAAAGTTCGCTACGTTGAGGAGAAAAAGCTGGTGCAAAGGTTCCTCTATGAGATCGGACACGACACAGGATTGGTCACATACGGCGAAGAAGACGTTAAGAGAGCGTTAGAAGCAGGCGCCGTTGACACACTGCTCCTGTCAGAAGATCTCAACATAGTGCGCGCAACCGTAAAATGTAGCAACTGTGGCTATGAGCGACAGGAAACTATGCGAGAGCCAGCGTTGCCACCATTTGAGCAGAGTCTTGCCGGCCAACCTTGCCCCAACTGTAAGTCTCCATCGCTCTCGGTATTTGAAACAAGAGACATAATCGAAGACTTCGCTGATCTAGCCGAACAGGTGGGCGCCCAGGTCGAGGTTATCTCAACACAAACCGAGGAAGGACAGATGCTCAAGAACTCATTCGGTGGCATTGCAGCCGTGCTCAGGTTCAAACTGGCCGGCTAGAGCGCGAATCCACAACATTTAAATCTGTTCTGTATGATGTGTGCTTGGGCAGCGAGGCTTTAGAGATGAACGCCTGCCAAGTTACATAAGTCCGACACAAATTCTTTTAATCGCACTATTCTACACCATTGAAGCTACCTCGCTGTTAACTCTGACTACATCTGCAAAGAGGAAACGAGCATGAGAGAACCGAGTGAGAGCAAACAAGTCTTCAAACCCAAGATAAAGGCTTCAAGATGGAGTATAGATCGAGAAGAGGAGCAGATTGAACTCTGGGAAAAAGAGAACACGTATAGATTTGATAAGACTTCGAAGAAACCTCTGTTTTCCATTGACACGCCGCCACCTACATTGTCTGGACCGTGGCACGTTGCTGGAGCAGCCCACTACGCTCAGATTGATATGGTTGCCCGATACTTCCGCATGAAAGGCAATGAAGTTCTGTTCCCTATAGGCATGGACAGAAACGGATTACCAGTTGAGGTTCAGGTTGAAAGAGAGTCAAAAATCTACGCCTATGAAACTCCACGTGAAGAGTTCATCAAAATATGCAGGAAATTCCTCGACAGAGTTGAAGCCCGCATTCTTCGAATCGTCCGCAGAATGGGCATGAGCTGCGATGTCTCGAACTACTATCAGACAGACAGCCCGAAATATCGCAGCATAACGCAGGCAACGTTCATAGAAATGTGGAAGAAGGGCCTGGTTTACGAAGACAATCGTCCGTCAAACTGGTGCCCCAGCTGCAGGACCACCATAGCCGATGCTGAAATAGACTACGAAGAAATCGAAACCAGTCTAAACTACTTGAAGTTCAAGGTTAAGGAAACTAATGAAGCAATTATAATTGCGACGACGCGGCCTGAGCTACTTTGCACCTGCGCAGCCGTTCTCTTCAACCCAAGTGATTCTAGATATCAACGTTTGGAGAGTAAAACCGCCATTGTGCCTATCTTCAATCAAGAAGTTCCTATAATGGCTCATGGTTCTGCCAAGCCAGAGTTTGGAACAGGCCTCATGATGGCTTGCTCTTACGGCGACTACTCCGACCTTCGACTCTTCAGAGAACTAAACCTGAAAGGGGTAATAGCAATAGATCAAACAGGCAGGATGAACAGCGCAGCAGGCTCTTACGAGGGGTTGCCGGTCGAAGAAGCCAGACGAAGAATAACTCAAGACCTCCAAGACCGAGATTTGATCATCAAACAAGAGAAGATTGTTCATCGGACTCCCATATGTTGGCGATCTGAAGATCCTATAGAGTTCATCGTCATGCCTGAATATTACCTAAAGCAACTCGAGTTCCTAGACGAAATCAGGCTCATTGCACAGAAGATGCGTTTCTATCCCAAAGAGCTGAAGCAAATTCTAGACAATTGGATTGACTCAATCACGATGGACTGGCCAATCTCTCGCAGACGATTCTACGGAACAGAAATCCCGATCTGGTTCTGCAAGAAATGCGGCAAACCTCACTTGCCTGAACCTGGAAGATATTATCAGCCTTGGCGAGAAAAAGCTCCATTTGACCACTGCGGATGCGGGTCAAAAGAGTTTATTGGAGAACAGCGAACCTTCGACACATGGTTTGATTCAAGCATATCTGAACTCTTCACTATAGGATACAGAAGAGACAACGAGTTCTTCCGCAAGGCGTTTCCCGCCTCACTTCGCCCTCAAGGCATGGACATCGTGAGAAGCTGGCTCTACTACTCAATCCTGAGGGTCTACTTGCTCTTCAAGGAAATGGCGTTCAAGAGCGTTAGGTTGTCAGGCATGGGAATGGACGCTAAGGGTAACCCCATGCACAAATCTAAGCGCAACATCGTCTATCCGGAAAGCATGTTCCGAAAGTACGGAGCCGACGCCTTTAGATTCTGGAGCGCTTCAGAAGCCAAACTTGGCTCAAGCTATAGGTTTGATGAAGCAAGGGTGAAAGGCGGATCCCTGTTCCTGACCAAGCTTTGGAACATAGCGAGATTCATATCTTCGTTCCCAGTAGTAGCCGAAGACTATGAGTTGGCCCCTCTCGACCAGATGATGCTAGCGCAGCTTAACGACTTGATCAGCGAGTGCGAGTCCGGCTACTCTGAACTCAACATGCATCCTCCGGCCAACGCCTTAAGAAACTTCGCTTGGAACATCTTTGCCGACCACTACGTTGAAGCTGCAAAACCCAGAGCCTACAGCCAAAACAGAGAATTCGACGAGAAGCTACAACGAGGAGCATGGTACACGCTTCACACATGCTTAAGCAGTATACTGAAACTGTTGGCCCCAATCTGCCCATTTCTGACTGAAGCCCTGTGGCGAGAACTCTACTCAACGGAAAGCATACACTTGCAGCATTTGCCACAAGAAAAAGAGGAATGGAAAAGCAAGCTAAAGGATCTCTCAGAGCGATTCATGAACTTTAACACTAGCATATGGAAGTACAAGAAAGAGAAGACGATCGCTTTAAGCCAAGGAATAGAAGCCACAGTTTACGGACCTGAGAAACTCGAACCTTTCAAAGCCGACCTCAAAGCCATGCACAAGATCAAAGAGTTGCGATTCGGCGAGCCAGCAGGGAAGCTGAAAAAGAAGGCTCAAATGCTAGCGCCTGGCATGTTCATCATAGAAGAAGGCACTTAGCCGCTGATTTGAGCCCACAGCCCTTAGGAACTCACGAACTCGTTCAACCCTCTCTGTTTGCGCGTGGTATGGAGGGTAATCTCCTCGCCCACAAGTATATGCATCCCGTCTGAGGCAGCGGCAGTCGGAACTCCTGTCTTCTGCTGTATAATCTTGGCTTCGCTTGCAGGTCCCTTGAATATCATCTTCATTCCAAAGTGGGTCAGAACCGCCATTTCTGGCTTGGCTTCGTCAATGATTTTAACGGCGTCATCTGTGGTCATGTGGCCCTTCCATGGACTCCCGGCTGGACGCATAACACATAGAAGTAGCAAGCGCACACCGTTGTATGGCTTACCTATGCCCTCGAAGTATTCACTGTCCGAAGTGTAGGCGAAATCGCCGAAGTTGGGTGTTTCAAATCGGAAGCCCACCGCATCTGGGTCTGTGTGTTTGGCCTTGGCCGCCATCACGCGTATTTTGTCTAGGTTAAATGCTGTGCCTGGTTTGACGTCTATCAATGTTGCGGGCATTTTCTGATGATACCTTGAAACCGATGGCTCGCAGGTTGAACCACCGAACAGCACACTGTGGGCAGCTGCTAACACGCCTCTTTTTCTTGTCGTGCCTCGTGTCATGGCTTCAATGAAAACTTCAGCGTCATTGTAGTGGTCTGGATGACAGTGCGAGATCAGCAGGCCATTGATTTTCTGCGGGTCGAGTCCAGCCTCAAGTGAATAGACTAGTGCGCCTGGGCCTGGGTCAAGGTGAACATTCAGCTTTTCGTATAAGATGCGGATTCCGCCTGTTCTGCGCTTCTGCGTGATTGTGGCGAATCTTCCGCCGCCGGTGCCCAAGAAGATCAGTTGAAGAGAAGGTTGTGACATGAGGTTTCTCGCCTATTGAACTAGTTAATTGTATTGAGCCTCTATTTGTTTTCTGAGGGACACACAGTTTTATTTTTCTGTTGACACTTTACATCTGCGGCTAAGAGGTGTAGTCGTTGAGGCTGGTGATTCGCATCGGTGGATCCGTTGTGGCTTCTCCCTTCAACCCAGCGTTGATGAATGGTTATGCGGAACTGCTTCAGACTTTGAAGGGGCAAGGCCACTCGGTTGCTGCTGTGGTTGGTGGTGGCTCGCTCTCTCGAGAGGTTATCCAAATTGCGAGAGACATGAGTTTGAGTGAGTCTCAGCAGGATGAAGTAGCGATTTCGATCTCGCGACTTGTTGCCCAACTCCTTGCTTTTAAGTCAGGAAGACAAGGTTTGAGGACCGTTCCGGTGACAATTGAGGACGCAGCTAAGTCGGTTGATAGGGGCAAGATAGTGGTGATGGGCGGCCTGAGACCCGGAATGACAACAGACACTGTGGCTGCTCTGCTGGCTGATCGCGTCAAAGCAGATATGTTGGTCAAAGCAACCAACGTAGACGGCATTTTCACGCAGGACCCAAAGAAAAACAGGAATGCAAGGAAAATTGATGAGATGAGTTTTGACGATTTAGCGGGCTTCTTTGAAAAGGAGAAACATGAGGTAGGGATTCACCAAGTCATAGACCCTGAAGCCGTGCGCATATTACG
>Ga0315308_1000498_pt1 | contig 21976 bp, 37 predicted proteins | sample TDP3_MG_FD_203078 | JGI IMG/M metagenome (GOLD analysis project Ga0315308, IMG submission 203078) | Freshwater sediment microbial communities from Lake Towuti, South Sulawesi, Indonesia - TDP3 | ecosystem: Environmental > Aquatic > Freshwater > Lake > Sediment | place: Indonesia: South Sulawesi... | reverse complement strand
GAACTAGGATTACCAGACGAAGAAATTGAACCTGAAATGAGAAGGATCGTTGAGGAAGCGTTACGCCAACCCAACCCTAGAGAATATGCTGATCAACAGTTAGATCTAATTGAGAGGAGGGAACTTGCCAAATTAGAAGAAGAAGAGGCAAGAGAGGCTTTAAAAAGGGCAAAGGAAAAAGTAGAGCGAATCCTTAAGGAGATTCGAGAAGTTCGAGGTGAATGAATTGGCAGAAGTCCCCCACATGCCAAGTAAAGAAGAGATCATGGCGAAAGCCATAGAGATATTTAAAGCGGATATGGTCATGCGAGGTCTGAAGCCGATTACTCCTACTGAAGATGAACTTAAAGAAGGAAATTGGTTTGAGACTGCTAGAGCCGAACTTATGTCAGGTGTAAAATCGCAGCTCGAGGAATACCTTGCATATTTGGAACATGAGGCTGAAAGCATACGAGAACAGTTAGGGATAAAGCCTGCACCTCCACCAAAAGAAGTTAGGGAACTAGAAGAACAAATTGATGCAGTGACCACTAAGTTAGCAGAAACAAAGAGCCGATTACGTGAGGCAACGAAAGAGATTGAGACTCTTCGTGCAGTTAAGGTTCCTGTAAAAGAGATCGCACCGCCAACGCCTAAAGTTCCAACTTGTCCAGCTCATAAGGTTGAATTAATGGAAATTATAGGGATACATGCCTTTCCATGGGGGCCTGTAGATGTTCCAAGTGAGATGTTTCTCTATCGATGCCCAATAGAATTTGAATACTATATTTGCGAACCACGTAAAGCCTGTGCCCTGGTTAGTCTGGATAAATTGAAACTGAAACTTGTTAGAATCACTAGACCGATTGTAGCTCCTCCAGCAGCGCCTCCTATGCGTATGGTTCCCCGAGGATTCGTTACGCTAGAAGAGATTAGAGCTGAGCGAGAGGAAATTGAAAGACACCCAAGATTTGATGAATACCTTACGTTCATGGGATTCTCGATAGAAACATATCGCGTTCTTGATGCTTTAAGTAAAAAGGCGTTGCTTCAGGGATTTAGGGCTTGGTTAGAAAGATATCCATTCAGGATGTTTTAAATTTGGGAGACGAAAAACCTAAACTCGTTTGGAAAACTTGGGAAATGGTTTTCATGGATGGCACAACTCATACGACTGAGGCTCTTAGTTTTGCTGACGCATGGACAATCGGTAAGATAGTCGCTCGCCAGAGAGGAACATATCTACTTAGCGTCAGAGAAAAAAGCTAATGGGTTAAGGCTTCTCAAAGACTGGAAACCATCCAGCAGCTTTTCTAAGTAACTCGGCATGTTTTTCTTCTTCTGCTGCTACCTCTTCAAGCGTAGAAGCAACATCTGACATGCCTTCCTTCCTAAATGCTTCGGCTTTTTCTCGATAAGTTTTAGCTGCGTTTTCTTCCTCTACAGCATCCGTGAGAAGATGGGCTAATAAAGGTTCTACCTTCTTTTCTTCTTCAGGAGGATACCACCGTTCAAATGAAGGTTTTCGTCTCTGAGCTTCTATGGCTGCTTTCTCTTGAGGCGTTAGCGACAAGAGGATTCACCAAAAAAAGAAAAAGGGAGATTTTAGACGAAGACTGTTACGGCTTTGACTATTTCTTTGTGTTTGCCCGCTTGCATCATGGCAGCGGCTTTGGCTGGCATCCGTTTCAGTCGTCCTCGTACGTTGACTATGGCGGTTCCTTCTTCCTTGTGTGCCTTGGAGATTCTGATTGCCTTGCCAAGACCGTCTGAGATGGCTTTGCCAACTGGACCTAAAGCCTCGATCTCTTTGACGCTCTTGTGCTTGGCAACAGGGGCGCCTTTGATGAATGCTGTTCCGCCTTCGTCAACCCATCCGAAGGGGCTTGAGGATACGGTTAGGTCGCTGCGTCTCTTGACATCTACTAGTCCCTCGATGCCGAGGAACTTGATTATGGCAGGTGCAAGTTTCAGTCCACCCATAGCAGTAAAGTGTCCATATTTCACTGGCATAGATTTCTTTCTCCTACCATGGAATAAATAAAAACCTTTTAAAAAGATTTGGATAAATTACATACTAAGGAGAATAATCATGCCAAACATAAAAGTCTCAAATGAGAATTTACATAATATCCGTTGCCTCCAGGGATACCTACAAATGCAAGATGGAGAGAAACACTCCCAAGATGACACAGTCTCATACCTACTTAGTTTATTCATCAAAAACGCTATGGCAAAGGGTGACTTAATTTATTTACAATTCAAGAAAAAGACGGGGAAGAAACGAGATTGAGCACACCATCGGAACTACTTGCTGCCAGAATACTTCAAAAAATCTTTTGTTTCGATGAATTAAAATTCATAGATGGTCATTACGATTTTCTTGGCAGAAAAGACAGACACCATTTAGCATTTGAGGTAAAGACAAATGGTAGCACTCGCCGAAATTAAGGAAAACGGAATAGACGTTTACCTGATGGTTTTAGACTTAAAGGGCAATTACTGTTTATTCAAACTTGTTTCATCGAATCTCGATAAGTGGAAAGAGCAAGAAGATGATAACTTAATACGAATACGAGTTAGAGTTGGAGCTGCTGAACCAAGAGAATTAACGTGTCAGGTAGACCAAAATCCGCTATGGTTCATACGCAACTTACTCGAAATAAAAAGCCAGGATAGGAAAGGAAAAGTATGGTTCATTGTGCAGAGTGTGGCACAACAAAAGACTTGAAATTTTATAAAGGTCGATGGCTCTGTGGGCCACATAGACCAAAAGAAGGGTCAGAGTAAGCCTTTGACTTCTAGCCAATGTGGAAATGCTCGGCTCATCACGTCTTCTTTTAGTTTGTTTGGCTGCATCATAAAGTCAAAGGGTTTCATATTTAACTCCAATTCCAAGAACTCTATGAAGTTTGGGATCTGATCTTCTCCGATCTTGTTTGCTAGTTCCATGTGGAGTCTAGGCGGTAAAGTGCTTGTTGTTCTTGTTACCCTGGGCGGAGGACTTGCTTTCTGTGGTTGTTGATGAAGGAGATGTTGAGGGGGATTTGTGAGGGGTTCTCCTAGTTTTCCTTCTCGTGTCACAGGGTAGTATAAGCCTGTGTTTTCGCATTGGTATAGGCGTTCGGCGTTAGCGACTTTGACGAGTGGTTCTCCGCAGTCGGGACAGATCCTCATGTTGTCTTGCCACGGTGTAGAATGCGGTTAACGAGTTCGTTGTTTCCGAGTCCAAAGAAGAAACCACTGAGGAAGGCGAGGAGTGGACTTAGAACCGTAAACTGATCAGGCGCCATAGCTAGAATAGCTGCCATTTCTATCAACGCGGTGATTATGGCTAGGACTGCCGTCCATACAAATTTTGGATCAAAGGCAATTGTGGGATCTGCTGCTTTCTTTTCAAGCCAGGGTAGTAGCGTTCTTATGATAACGCCTAAGAGAAGACCTATCGCAAAGAGTAGTTCAGGCGGGACTAATGACTCCAATCTTTTTCACAATTAAGTAGAAAGAGCCTTGAACCTTATAAGATTTAAGGAACAGGGAGTTTGCCCAGGATCGCAGCGGTGATTACTGCGGATGCGACAGCAATTAGGATAGGAATTACAATGTTTTTTATTGCTGACATCATTTTAAGAGTTGTTTCAATGTCTGATAGTTTTTTAACTATTCCACCCTGTAGGTCTTCGCCGACAAGAGCAAATTTTATTGTTTTAAGGTCGGTTCGCAGTGGTTCCATCATTTGTTTGCACTCAGCTCGAGACACATAGCTGCTTGGATTTTTCTTTTTGGACAAGCACTTTCCCTTCTACTTTGAAATAATTTTGATATCATCCATTCGAAGGGTAGATATTATGTTATTTGGATTTCTAACAGTAGCAGCGTCTAATTCGACACGGAGTTCCAGGGTTGTATTTGGTGGCAGTGGCACGACTACTCTCATCCATTTACTTTGGGGAAAATAATCTTCCACATACGAAGTATCATAGGGTCTACCAAAGAAGGCTAAAACATCGGTATCTTTTTTTATGGTATAGTTTTTGTTTCGAGTCCAATTGCTACCGCTGTCTGCACCTCTCCAGATTCTTATGTCGATTATGGCGTAGACTTGGCTTTTGTTGGGAGTGGTAAAACTTTTGTATAGTCTAGCAGTTATGTGTTGCACGGTTGCTCCTGTGGCGCCGCTCCAATACATTACGAGGTTCAAGCTATAGGGAGTCGATAAAACATAATCTGTGGAAATTCCTCTTGAGACGGCTGTGTTTGAAGTGACAGCTACAACTTCCCATCCTTGAACTGTTCCATCATCGAAATTGTTTAAGAAATCAACGGTAAAAGCTGCATCGGCACTGTTAATGAATTTGACTGAAACAACCCTGTTGTAAGTCCACTTTAGAGTTGTGTAGCCTGCGTCAGTGTAGGCTTTAAGGGTTAGTGTTATGCTTTCGTCTAGTTCGCCATTTGTTAAGTCGCCTGGGGATGGCTTAGCTCTTGATGCAAGTTGGTCAAGATTTCGGTATGCATCTGTACCTGAAGCAAGTAGCCCTAGATTAACCGTTCCAAATGTGTATCCTGCTCCTGCCCCAGTAATTTGGAAGTATAGACCAACATCATCATAATTGAAGTATCTTACGGTCATTCCAAGTAAGACAGGGTTGGGGAGATTAACTATGTCTCTGTAAATTGTTCGTGGAGGATCTGGGGCTGGGGGGTCAATGTCTGAAAGCCTTAGTTCTATCGACATTTCACTCACCTGTCGTCATAACTTCCTCCCCACTGAGGAGTTACGCCTGCACTTGGATCTGAGACGTATATTTTTCCTGTTTCGGCATCGTATACACCTAGTTCTAGCATCCATATTTCCCCGATTACATCATCATAGTTCCATGCTGGAGGTTCTAGTGCCTTGCCTGCGCTTATGGATCTAATCTTTATTATTCTTCGAGATGCTGCCACTTCCGAGAGCCTCTTAACTCATTCGGTACGTGATCACTAGAAGATATTGCGTTGTGTAGCGAACGCTGTTTGCACCGCTTTGGTTGACGCTGAATCTAAAGCCGTAACTTCCAGCCGTGTCAACTAGAGCGGTTACGTCTTGGACGGCAACTATGTTTGTGGTTGCGCCATCAATAGCCCCAAAACCAATCACATCGTCTTGGGAGAAAAAGGTACTCCATCCGCCAGCTCCTTTTCTTCCCTGAACCATCAAGTCAATCTTTTGAGCGTTTGCCGTGTTGTTCATAGCGGTGATTAATGCTAAGAGCAAGACTCTTCTCCTTGTCGCTCCTGTTGGGAATGTAACAGAGATTGTTCGTTCGGTTGTGGTTTGTTCTCCTGTGGCTGCTATATTGTCTAGGGCTTCGGCGCTTGGAAATTCGATTTCATGTTCCATCACGCTTACGTTTGGAAGATTCAAAAGCTGAGCATTGTTTAGGTTATCTAAGAATCCCGCTCGAGCTGCAGTTAGACGTCCTAACAGCAATAAGAGTTCGTCATGTAGGCTTGTATTTGCGGGTAAGACTGTGCCAAGTGCCCCTGATGGCCCACCGAGATACTTCTGTAAGTGGTCTGGACTCTGAAGACTTGTTAGTAAACGTGTTGCATAACTCCATACGGCTGCTGCATCCACTTCTGGAACACTAGGAATTGTTAGACCCATCTGATACCCCGATCCTTTTAGGGTGCAAGTCGAATGAGGTAGGGATTCCAGACTACTCGGATAATTAGGTTTCCTGCTGGCCCTACGCCTGTGTCACTTAGATAGAGTTCTTCGATTTCAAATTGGTCTTCTTTCTGTCCTGGCCCCACAATAGGCGTACTATCGTTTGTTAGATCATTCATTACGTAGGCAAGCCCAGTGTTTCCTGCGGGAAAACTGTGGATGGTTATTTCGTCTGCTACAATGTCTAAGTCACGCAAACCCAGAGGTCTATTGCTAAAGGCAGCGCCACCAACAGCGATAATGAAGTTCTTGTAATATTTGTTCTTAATTTCCTGGACAAGAGTAGGTCTTAACTTGAGGGGGGAAACTTGTTTAACGAAGGGTTCTTTGCGGGCTTGTAATTCATCAAGATCTGTTTCGGTGATGGGAATTATTGGGGCTGGTCGTCCATCAAAGGGAATTTCCTCTGGCCAGGGTATAGGCTTCTCAACAGGTGTACATCGTTGAAGTTCTTGGCGTTCGTCTTTGCGCATTGTTCTCAAGCCTTTTGTACCATTCTAGCCTGACCGTCTGCAAAGATTTTAAGGAAATCCTGTCCTTTCGTAAGAGCTTTCACATACTCCTGGACTTTGTATTCCATGTTCTCAAAGTATAAGGTCTGTGTTAGGAGCGCTGCGAGAGTAACAGCTAGACGTTGTTCTTTGTTATGGCTCCAGCGATCTACTTCCCAGGGATGCGTTAGTGGAAATAGAACGTTGTTTGCTACGACTTTGTGCCATCTTGAGCCTAAGGGTTCTTTTCCCCAGTAGAGGATAATGTCATTTGCAGTTCCGAAGGCGATGTATTGAATGTTTGTAATTCTGTTGACCTCAAGATTTCCATGTAAAGTCGCATATTCGGGATTTGTTGTAGTCTCCTGTAGTGCAAACTCAGTGTATCCGGCGGGGGGGGCTGTTAGAGGAATAGGAATCCGTAGTCTTCGGACTTCTGAGACTTCCCACATTTTTCCTCCTGCTTCGATGAGGTATCCAAGTTTAAGAACGCCTAGTCGAGTAGCATAAATTGAGTATGGCTGAAAAGACATTTCATTTACACCTCTTTCTGATTCTAATTATTATTGATAGAAGATGATCTGTTTGGGTTAAAAAAAATACCTAATCACTTGGATATCTAAGTATTGACGCTTGGATTTTAGACGGAGAGTAGGAGACTGATTGGTTCTAAGAGAACGTCTCTCGTGTAAACTTTTGCCTCTTCGATGGTGATAGATAATGTTTTGGGGTGATATCCATTTGCGGTTACAATGAGTGTGTAGTCTCCAGGTGGGATCTCTACGATTTGGTATTCGCCGTTTTCGTCTGCTGAACATTCTAGTCCATTAAACTTGATGGTTGCATAGGGGATCGGTAGCAAGTATTCGGCTTCTATGACTTTGCCTTGGAGTATGGCTTCACCTACTGGTGGCTTTGCAGGAGGTTTAGCTCTTACTTTTGGGATAAGCCAAGCTGCTAGGACTAGTCCGCCTTCGACACAGGTCATTATTGCAGCGTCTCGTAAGGGTTTTCCCATGTGATCACCTTATTACTTTCATCTCTCTCATGGTTGAGGGTAAGACTACGTAAGCGAGGATCCACGCATCGACTTTAGCCTTTGCTACGTCAGAGATCACTTCGAAGGCAAAAGAGGTTTTGAATATTGGTTGTGGGGTCATGGTTGCAGATTTTTCTTTTTTGTCTGGGACGAAAAAAGTCAACCAATCAAATAAGTATTCAGTTTTTGCGCCTTCCCACCACTTGATCGTGGTGAAGTTTTTGTCGGTGCTAAAGATTCCGACAGGGTAGAAGCGCACTTTATCTTTTAACATGATGAAGGTTGTTCCAACCGGGAGTTTGTATTCTGTCCAGCCGAAGTGAATTGGTTTGAATCCTTCGACCGTCATGGGTATCCCTGTTTCTTTTTCAATTTTGGCGGCTTCTGCTAAGGCGTCCTGGTAGCGATCAAAGGCATGTCTTTTGACGAAGGACAGAATCTCTTTGTTTGCTTCCTCCAATATGGTTTCATAGAGTAGTGGCATTTTAGGTCTCCTCCACAAATTTGAGAGAGGCTTTCCCTTGCCCGCCCTTTATAGCGTGAATGATTCCGTGTGCTACTAGAGTTCCAGCAAACCCCCCTCCAGCCAAAAGAATTGTTCTTGTCCAGCCTCTAGGTCCTGGTTTGCCTGTCCACTTCTTTATCGCGTGGGTGATCCCTGCAAAAAATAATGTTCCGCCAGCTCCTCCCGCTGCAAGAACGACAGTTCTTGTAAAGCCTACAAGTTCGAAACCTGTCATTATATCATCAGTTGATTCATACAGGATTGGCGTCTTTTTGCACCCCCTTCTATCTTATGTCGTTCACCTCATAAATGCTTAGCCCTCACAAAGTAGCGTGTCGGTCTCCCATGGCGACAAAATTAACTAGGTTGTGATGTAAATACTTGGCTCTCAGCTTATCGCCTTTCTTTTCTGCTTCTGTTCGGTACTCGATAAAGGTTTCTTGGATGGCTTGGCATCCTTCTCCAAACGTGAAGCCCCCAGCCAACATAAAAGGTAGTTGGAGTGCAGCGTCAAAGAAGTTGTGGGCTTCATGATTTACGCCGTCTTCATTTTCGCAGAGAAAGATAAAGGCTTCACGAAAAGCTGCAACAGATCTAGCTCCGTTTATGAGAAGCTGATAGGCAAGTTCTTTTCCTGCGTGGCACGTGAAAAGATATACAATTCGTCCCCTCATCCACTCAGGGTTTCCATGTCCTATTTTTAAGCCGAGATCTGCATCCCAAGAAGGAACGCCCAAAATAACGTTATCTCCGCAGCCTGTAACTCCTTTCGCACCGCCATGTCCATTCAGAATAACTAGGTCTGGATCGTAGTCTAGGAGAGCCTTATGGAATTTGCTGAGGATGGCACTTCGTAGAAGGACGACCTTGTGTTTATGCCTCGCTAAGACCTTCGCTGCTTGTTTAAGGTAGTAGTAACCCGCCTTCGTTGAAGGATCATGCGGGCAAGCAGAGATTAGGATAGTGGCCATTCACAAAGTCCCCCTCCCTATAGGGGGCTAGGCTTCTGCCCAGGCTTTGACTTTTTCTGCTGGGACTCTAGCACCTTTGGCTACGGCAGCTATCACCGCTTGACGTGTAGGCGCATATACTAAGATTCCCCCTGTGACTGCACCAACAGCGAAGACCATGAGATATGTTCCCAGACTATTTCCTGGTGAGAACTTGAGTTTTCCTCGATGATGTCGTATTGCTGCGTCTGTGGATTCATATAACAATGGCATTATGTACTTCGCCTCCTTTCTTCATATTCTTGGTCTGCTTTCTTCAAACTTTTACCGACAGATGTCTCGGCTTTTTTTTCTTTTTCGGCTTCTTGGAAGGTCATGACTTTGCTGAAGGTTGCGATCTTCCGTTCTTCTCTTTTCTTTGACAAGATTTTTACCTTCCTTTGTAGCCTCTTGTGAGTACACTCTTCACTATGTAAATACCGATTCCTACCGCTAAAAGGCTTCCTCCCACAACTAGCAGAGTTCCCGCGACAGGTTTAAGTTCGGGTGGGATTGGCCCCCAGATTGGTTCAATGATGTAGGTTTTAACCAGCCAGATTGCGAAAATGATGAGCGCAGTTAAACATATCAGCAGTATTAGGGCGACTATGACCTGTGAGATTGGTGATCCTCTGATGTAGGCTTCGTATTTGATGTGGTATTCGCTGTATGTTCCTTTCCATACCGCCCAGACGTCTAAGACTCGGAAGTATTCTAGTTCGCAGTCTTTTTCTTCGCAGGCTTTTGCTAATTCAGCTCTTAAATGTTGTTCTAGTTTCTCCTGCGTTAGATATACTGAACTCACGCCGTATTCTTCGACTACTCTCCAGCGGGGTGCTTCTATAGGCTCTGACGGAGTTACTAGAGAACTCACTCTTCGAGGTTTAAGTGTCCTTTTCTTTACAACGGCATAGGTTTCATACAAGATTGGCATTTTCTTATCTCCTCGGCGTTGGGGGAAACGCTTTGTTTAACCCGACTACCACGAGCCCTACTGCACTAACCCCTGTAAAGGCTAGAAGGGGCTTACCGTAGGGGGCATACCAAAAGTACCATCTAAGGAGGTGGCGTTCTTTCATGTGCGCTTCGAGGTTAGTTATGTCTTCACCGCATACAGGACATTTGAAAACTTCTACTTCAATGGCTAAGTCAAACTCAGAATCTTTTGTTTTGGCAGGTGCAAAAGAGTATTCTTCGTACAGGATCGGCAAAGGTCAACGCCCATGTCCAGCCTCAACCAGGAGATTCCATGTTTTTGCTGGCATCAGGAACCAGTTGATTTGATAGCCCCATTCTTTTCCTTTGTCCAAGAATACTTCTGCATCGGCGGGTATGTTGTTTGTTGTTTTGATTATGGCGCCTGTATCTTTGTCTTTTACGGTCACCCAGATATAATCTGTGTCGCCATCGTTCCGTGTGGTAACGTAGACTCCGACTTTTTGTTCTGGAGCTGCCTTTGTGATTGGGTTAAAGGCTTCGTCAAAAGTGTAGGTTCTAGCAGCGTCAATGATAACCCCTTTCCCTGCTGCCAATGTGATTGTTAGTGTCCGCTCTGAGTCTTTAGCTCTCGCTAACGCCATCTTCTGCCTCGGCGTATACGTTTCGTATAGCAAGATGTCGGGTTCAGGCATTACCTTTTCCTTCCTAGTTTGTAACGGTAGGGGAAAGTAGAGAAGGGGGGCTATTACTTGATGATCTTTGTTTCAGCCTTGGTTCTTGGACAGACTGCGAAGGCTAAGAGCCACGCATCAACCTCGGATGGCATGGGTGTCGTTGTGCAGTGGACGTAGAAGTCGAACGTTTCTCCTGCACGAAATTCGTAGTGTTTTATGTTTCCTTTGTATGCTCCTTGTTTCTCCTCGAAGTTGTAGATTGGTAGCGTGAACCAGTCGCCGATATAGACAATTTTGTTGCCTTCCCACCATTTCATATAATCGAAACACTCGTCTCGATTTATGATTCCGTATGGGAAGAAGGCACAGTCGTCTTCCAGGGTAACTAGGGTGTCTCCGGTGGGTAGTTTATAACTCGACCAGTTGAAGTGGATAGGCTTGAAGAACTCGACTCTCATCTCGATTCTCTTAGAACCGCCGATAGCAGCAGCTTCACTTCTTGCCGCGGCGTATCGTTCGCCTACGATGGCATAGAACTCATCTCGGTGAGTTGGAGCGAAGCATGGTCCTTGAAGAGACACTTCTCATCGCCTCCTTAGATTTCCTCTACGAGTTCCTCTGTCGGGTATGCTTCCCGCTCTAGCTCTTCCCCGCCTTCAGTGATTGGCAAAGTTGTTCCTCGTTTCTTGCGGAAGGCGTAAGCAGCTCGCTTTCTAAGTTCGTCTAAGATGAGGATTGCGACTCCTGTCGTGGCTTTAGCAGCTCCCAACGAAGCAAGGAAGGCAACTCTCTCCTTTGGCCAGTCCCACTTTGTCTCGCCACCAACGGCTAATAGGACTTCAGGAACGCCTAGACCAACCCCTACGACTCCACTGATTTTAACCCCTTTGTCTGGATCTCCAATCCGAGCGCCTTTAGCTCCAAATTCAACAACGATAGGTACTGTGACGCCAAGCATGGCGCCCCCAACAGGATAAACGACCATTTCCATTTTTCGATCTACCTCTTTTAAAAAAAGAATGGGCGGTATTGATTATTATAATTGACTGATTAGTTAGATATACGTTGATATCTAACTGTTGACGGTAATAAAATTTGGTTGTGGCTTACGGTTATGTTATATATGAGACTATTAACAAATATACGCTTTCGGTGTAAAACATGAAACTATTAAACATGGATTGTTTGGTGACTGGCGGTGCAGGTTTCATCGGTTCGCATTTAGCACGTAGGCTTCTCAACGATGAAAATCGAGTTGTAGTAGTTGATGATCTCTCATCTGGCAACCGAAAAAACATCGTGGACCTGATTGGGCAAACAGGCTTTGAGTTCAAACGATTGGACTTAAGAGACCCCGAAAATTTCAGAGACGTGGTATCGGGTATAGATGCCATTTTCCATTTAGCTGCAAACATGGGAGGGATCGGTTGGATCAGTTCAGTTGGCGCAGACATTATGAGAGACAACTTACAAATGAACATAAACTTCCTTGAGGCTTGTAGGCTAGAAGATGTTAAATATGCACTTTACTCAAGTTCAGCATGTATTTATCCTGCCGACAAGCAGAACGCCCCTTGGGTTCCTCCTTTAAGAGAAGACGATGATATTCCTGCTGAGCCTGACCAATTCTACGGATGGGAGAAACTAGCAACCGAACGAATGTGCCACGCATACAATTTAGACCATAGCATGAAGGTGCGAGTCCTAAGATATCATAACATTTACGGGCCCGGTGGGGCTTGGGAAGGCGGAAAGGAAAAGGCGCCAGCAGCTTTGTGTAGAAAGGTAGCAGAGGCGACAGATCCAGGTAAAATAGTGGTCTGGGGAGACGGAAAGCAAACACGGTCTTTCTGCTACATTAATGACGCCATAGAAGCAACCATATTGAGGATGCTGAGCGACTACTTATTGCCGTTAAACGTAGGGTCAGACAGAAAGATTACAATAGACGATCTTGCTTCACGGATTATTAAGATAAGCGGAAAGGAGATTGATATAGCGCATGACACCACTAAACCGCAGGGTGTGAGGGGTAGAAACGCCGACCTCACACGAGTTAAGAAGATGTTAGGCTGGGAACCAAAAACAAGTTTGGACGAAGGATTAAAGCGAACCTATGAATGGGTACTTAGGGAGTTACAATCTTGAAGGTCTTTGTCACTGGACATTTAGGAATGATCGGTAGTCTCGGGGTAGTTCCCATCTTACAGGAGAAGGGTATAGAGTGGAGTGGCTACGACATCATAGACGGCAGAGACATCTTGTCTTTTCGCCTCTTAACTGAAAGGATGAAGGGACACGCTGCAGTTATTCATCTCGCAGCTATTCCCACTCATCATGTTCCTGGTAAGACGCCTGAAGACTATTACCGCATTAACCTTCATGGAACGTATAACGTCTTTCAGGCAGCAGAACGAAACAACATTAAAAAAGTGATTTTCCCTAGTTCGATGGCGGTATATGGAGATCCCTTACACATTAAATATGTGCCGATTGACCTAGAACACCCCACGATAATTGACTGGCATGGAATAGAACCCTACGCAGTATCTAAACTGATTGCAGAGAGAATGATGCGGGGCTTTTCCTTTACAGGAATCATTCTAAGGTTAGGCAGCGTTAATGAACATCGCCCTTGGGTATCGCATTGTCCGATAGGAGAGACCATAAAGATTCATCCCCGAGATGTCGGAATAGCTTGCTATAACGCCCTCTTCATAGAGGAAAACAAGCTTATCCTCTTCTGCAAGCCTAAACCTAAGGAAGCCATTGACAAAGCAATAGAGTACATTCAAAGCCTCGCAGAACGTGCCCTTCTTGATGGATGGTGGCCATATCCACAATTAGAGATCCGCAGTCCTGTTACCGAAAGCCTTTTTGACTTGACAGACGCAAAGAAACTACTTGAGACAAGTTGAACCCCAAAATCTATGGCGCAGACTACTTTGAAAAGGGTTGGAGAAGTGAATCAGGAAAACTAAGATATGAAGATCCGGGGCAACAATACGACTTAACCTTAAAGATCAACATTCTGAGCCGATTCTTTTCTGGAAAAGGCACTGTTCTTTTTGTGGGAACAGCAAAGGGCTTCGAAGTCAGAAAGGCTAGAGAGCATGGATGGGAAGCCTTTGGAACTGACTTCTCAGAGTACGCAATAGAGAACGCTGATCCAACAATCGCTCAACACATCAAGTTAGCAGACACTCGACAACTGCCCTATCAAGCCGATCAGTTTGATGTAGTCGCTGGATTTAATACAGTAGAACACATTGGAGGAGGAAAGCAAGACGAGGTAATTCTGGGGTTAAGGGAAATTTCAAGAGTCGCTAAGCAGGGTCTTCTATTAAAAGTCGCATTGAGACATTGGGTAGTAACTCACTGCTACGATCCTGGATACATTGAATTGCAGCCACTAATATTCTGGATTCGGGAAGTAGAAAGACTTGGAAAACACCTTCTTTTCCACGCTGAGATAGGAATAGCTCCTCTACACGCTTGGTTAGTTTTTTATCATAAGGACTTATGGGAGAAAAAATGTGGCGACAATCAGGATGCTAGGTTTTGGAAGAAACAGATAGAAGGCGCCTTTACCGCTGTTTAATTTTAGGGTGGGATTTGGGGGATATTGCACCCCCGACACAGGCAACGGCAGACTATCATGGAACTATTGGGCGTATAAGTCTATGATGAAGCACATATTTAAACATATCTTACTGCCTTACCTTCACTTCTGAACCTGGTTGAAACCCAAATAACCTATTAATTTCTGTTTTTAATTCAGCTCTTTTGTCGTTCTTTTTATCCGCCTCATATGCATACTCCTTTCTAACCTCTAACGAAACGCTTGGATCTCTCACTATGTTTTCTAGGTTCCACATGTCCCGATGAAATACGATGAGTTCAGTGACTAGCTCTAAGAGCCTTTCTTTATTGGAAACTTTGTGAAGTATTCGTCTAAGGCTTCTTTCTAGTTCTTCTCTTTCGTCTAGGAGCTGCTTTGTCGGTGCGTGTTCTATTTTGAGATTCAGGATAATGTAGGTGTCTAATAGCGTGGCAGGAAGCGGATAAGATTCAAGTGGCCGGTCTAGTAGGGATTTTATCCTCATGATGATATGGTTGTCCATGATCTTTTTGACTCCACGTATTCGTGTTTCATGTTTCTTAGATCTGTTCTTTCTGTGAGACGCTTGATAATAAGTTTGTCCAAGTCGTCTAGGTTTCCGCTGAACCAATAATCAATGATCTCACAGAAACTTGAGAAGCCTTGCTCATCACAAGAGTATTTAGGTGGTGCTTTTGGCTCATCGGCAAATCTCGGTTTTGGGAGTATATGTATAATAGGGGTCTTTGTTACTAGCCCGGGGTAGTAGCCCCCTGTGTCCACGGTTACGAGTAGGTCTAGGTTTGATATTGCACCGCTCAGTTGATTGATCGCTATGTCTTTGCCAACTTCTCTTACTCTTGCTTTTCCTTCGTAGGGTTGTAGGCTCAGGTTAAGGAACTCCACATCTATTGCTTCCTGGATAGACTGTAACAGTGGGTTTAGGACATTATGGCGTCTCCAATGTATAGGAATGCTATTACTATCCAGAATTAAGCCAACCGTGAACTCATGTGTCTTATCAAATTTGAATGGAACTATGGGTAAATCAGGTTTGAGGCTTTGAGGCATACGCCCTAGACAAAGAACGTAATGAAATTTGTTGTGAACATAGGCTGATTCGTAGAATTCACGTGTGTAGAGGGGCGTTATTTGAGCAATTAAGGTTCTGCGGAACTTCTCTTTTTCTGCGTAGGCTCTGGCTTCCTCAAATCTTTTTCCGAAGTAGGTTTCTGAGTCGTCCCTTCCGTCTGGGAAGGGCACTATCTCATCTATGTAGTCCACAGTTTTTAGGAGTGGTTGAAAGCGTTGATTCACTAGCCAAACTATCTCTTCGCCTGTGTTATGGATTTCTTTAGCGATTGGCAGAGTGGCTATGACATCGCCTATACGTCCCATTTGAATAAGGGCTACCTGGTCTCGCTTCCACATCTTTATCTTTTTCGGCTTTGTTCCGCCACCTTCACATGGAAAACCATCTGTAAGATCCGTTGATGTTGCGTGTCTTTCTGCCCCCCTGGGAAAGTCGCCCCACTTCTCTTTGTAGTAGAGTAAGTTTCTACGGAAGGTTGGAATCCAGCGTTCTTTCTCTTCTGGATGAACAACCATAGTTGTTCCCCAATCGTGATAGAAGTTGGCTTGCCCTGTGCGAAAGGCTCTTCCTCCAGCGACATAGATAGCGTGTAAGAAGTCGTTGTCCTCTCCATAGCGAGGGTCAAAGTTTGGATCAAACAAGCCAGCTCTCTCTATGGTTTCAGGCGTTATTAGGAAGCAGGAGAAATCTCCTGTGTCCATAAAGTCTTTCATGTCTTCTGTTGTTCCAAGTGTTCTGATTCTTACGAGATCAGGGTGCGAGTAGTTCATGTTCCTGATGTAGCCTGTAATGAAAAGGCAGCTCTCTTTCCGCTTGTCTTCGTAGTGGTCGACTAAGACATCTAAATAGTCGGGAGGTAGAATGACATCATTGTTCATTACGAGTAAGTAGTCTGGACCAAGTTTTACGGCTTCTTTTATCCCTAGATTGAGGCCTGCTGCGACTGATTGCCTTCCAAAGAGTGTAAAGAAAGGAATCTTCTCTTGTTTAAACCATTCTCGGCTGCCATCAGTTGAACAGTTGTCGCTTATCACGATCAAGACTTCATGGGTAGTTTGTAACATTCGTATGCTTTCTACACATTTTTGTGTCCATTTTAAAGCGTTGAAGGTTGTTATAACGGCTACGACCTTTTTGCTCTCTATGTGGGGCACAAGTATTTTGGGTGGTGGGCGTGGTGTAGGTTTTGGTTGTAGTGCTAGTTCAAGTCCTACGTGGGTTTTTTGCTCGCCTCCAATCCCTTCGATTAGAAGTTGATCCCTGAAATAGATGCTGCAAGTGTAATTTCTAAAGGAAGTGGGTACGAAGCGTTCAATCTTGATGGTAAAACCAAAGTCGTGTTTGGTTATCACTAGGTCAAGTTTGTTTCCTGAGTGAGCTAGATGGAATTCGATTTTAACGTGGTGTTCGTCCGCTTCCACTATGTTGCAGTATCGCGTATCTTGGTTGCTTAGTGGATAGATAAATTGGTTTGTTCCTACGACTCGGATTCTCAGCTTACTCAAAGTATCTAAGAAGGGCTGGGTAAGTTTCCTCCGATTCAAACCGCATCTTCACCTTTTTAGTAATATTGGAACATAGTCCTTTTCTGAATTTATCATTTAACAGTTTCTCAATGGCTTCCGCTAGGTCGTTCACGGAGTAGAGCCTCATCAAGAGAATAATGCGGTTTAGAAACTTCACTCGCTTTGTTTCACGCACAGAAATAAGCACGCCTGTTCGTCCATTTTCAATAATCTCGTTATAGGGAGGCGCATTTATCGCAATTACAGGTTTTTCATGTTTTAGCGCCTCAGCCATTGGTAACCCATAGCCTTCAGTGAAACTTGGCTGCACAAGAAACTCTGAGAAGTTAAGAAGGGAGTTCATCTGATAGTTGTCATACATGCCGAAACTGTTAGTAAACCAAAATCTTTCAAAGGACACTTCGAGAAGATCTGCCAACCTTGCGATGTCATAGAAACCTCCCCCTGAGTGTAGTATTAGAATGGCATCTGGATTATTGAACTCTACTAGTTTATGGGCTACCATCAGGTGATCTAGTCCTTTCCGTTCCATATTGCTGCTGATGGTTAAGTATTTTCGATGGCGAAACTTGGGTTTATTTGGGGGATGCTGGATTAGGTTAAGAAATTCGTCAAAGCGTGGATCTCTTTGTGTGTCCGTCATGCGAATACCGTGATAGACTACTCCATCGCAGTCGAGTTCTACGTGCTGTAACATTTCTTCTGCGAAGTGGCTTACGGCGACTATTTTGATGTTCTTTGCTATGTTGCGTCCTATTGGATCAATGATTGGTTCTCCTTCCAGGGTTGTGTAGAAAACTACTTTTTTTTCAGGGAGGAATCTTGTTAGGTAGTGTAGGCTAGTTGAGAGGATTGTTGCTACGAAGAGAATGTTTTTCTCAGGAATCTTTCTTTCTGCCCAATCGTAGAGATTGCATCTGGGTATTTTGGTTTTTAAGACGTTATAGATGTCGGTTGCTACTTTCCAATGGGTAAAGGCTTGTTGCTCGCTAACTATGGCAAGTTCTTCCATGTTAAGTTTCCTCTAGTTCAAGTATTTCTCTAATGTCCTTAATGCCTTCCTTCAACTTTTGGAGCCCTTCATCCCCAAAAGCCATTATAACTTCCCAGGCCGAAGGATTCTCAAAGCGAAGTGTATAAGCTGCAACATCAAAGCAGATAGCTTGTCTTGCGCCTTCTTTGATTTTGCGTACTGATTTGATGAGCCCTCTTGCTGCTGCGATAGTTATTCTGTCGGCAAAGTTGGCTTTAGTGTAGAGGTCTTTAAGTCGTTCTCCGCCTTCCATCCAATCTAAGACTTGATCAGGTGTTAGTTGCTCAAGAAAGTCAAAGTATTGCTTCACTGGATGGCGGGCGAGAGGGGGAACTTGTCCAAGATATTGTTCTTTCGCTGCTAGGTATGTTTCAACGCTTATGTCCACAGTGAACGTCTGTGAGGTTTTCTCCAAGCCCGCATCAGTATCCTTCGACCCATTCTTCGGCTGATTTAGCTGTGTCACTTTCTAGCCCCTTCTTCTTGGCTTCCCCTGGTGAGACGATTAGACCCTTCTCTTTCAGTCTGTTATGTGACTCTATGATTTGTTCTTCTGTTAGGTTTAGTTCCTTTGCTGCGGTCTTACTGTTGATGGTTGCAGCTCCTGTGGCAACACGTTCTCTGACGTAGTTGAGTAGTTTTCGATCTACTATGCGTTCGCTGACTGTTTCCTTCTTGGTTTCTTTTGGTTTCGCCTCTTCTTCTTCGACTTCTTTCCCTGACATAATATCTCGGGCTGCTTTGATGGTTTCTGTTGCGATCTCCCCTGCTGTTGTAATGGCTGTTGCTTTCCAATCAATTTCACCCTCGCCGGCGCCACCGTGTTTCTTCGTTAGTTCAGTGATCTTGTCGATGAGGGTTACTGCTTGATCAAAGGCATCGCCGACATCTGCCACGCCTTTTCCTTCACCTCCCTTGAACTTTTCGCCTAAGCCTTTAAGTTCGTCTCGCACGCCCTTCATCTCTGTGAGAAGAGAGTCTTGTTGCTCTTTTTTGTCTAGACGCTCATTTATCTTATCGACAGATTGGCGGACTTCTTTTAGAGCTGTGGATTCTTCTTCTGTTTTGGGTTTCTCGCTTAGTTTCCTAAGGGTTTCTTGGAGTGCGCTTAGCTGTTGTTTGATTGGTGCAAGTGCAGCGTCAAATTCTCTTTCCTTCTCCATTCGTTCGACTTTTGTTCTTAACTCTGCGACCGTTTTATTTTCCATTCCCATTTGATCACCTGCAAAACTGGTATCTAACATACGCATAGTCACTCGTGCCCGAGTGGCGAAACGCATTAGAGCCTTCATTTCATCTAAATCGTCCCCTCCAGACCCAAAATGCCCTCTTCTCAACAGGCGATCCGATTCTGCTGCGCCTCTAGCTAATAGCGTGCCTTTTACGGGCAATGTTTCTTCAGTATCAGGGATCGCATTCATGACGGTGGAGAGGTTGTTTATGTAGGCTGTAACGTTTTGGATTTCTCTTTGCGGATTGTAGCCTAACGCTGATAGTGATCTGGCTAGTCTAACGGCAGCTTGTTTTCTATCAGTTAGTCCTCTCTTTTCCATGTAGAGGTCTAGGAAGGGTTCTAGGGCATCCTCATCGAAGGGCTTAGGCACTTGAATTTGGATTACTCTTTCTGGGGGGGCTTCTGCTGGTGCTTCACTTATTGGAAGTTCCTTCTCAGAGGACGCTTCGTTTGGTTCTACTATCTCTGCCAATTTTGAACCTCCTTCTCAACTTTATATGTGGATAACATAACTTTCTCAACCTCGTTTTTTACGTCTATAATGACGCTGTCAGGAACAGGGATTCCCATGGCAGCAAGTCGAGTAATATGGTTTACAAACTCCATGTATGAGCGTAAGGCTATAATCCGCAAGACGTTTGGTTTGCTGAGTTCAGCGAATAGAGCTGCAATTGCTTCTATATCTCTGATACGTTCTTCAATTCCTTCAAGTGCTTCCACGTTTTTAACGTAGAAGTCGCAAGCGGTTTCGATAAAGTCTTTCATCTTTACTTTTTGGTTTTCTTTGTCAAAGAAGCCGTATTCAATGGCTTTGGTACGCCATGTCATTACGGTGTCAGTTGCGATGTTTTTTGCTTCTTCCCAGGTTTCTTCTATGAATTTGCTGAAGGAGTCGGATTCTAGTTCTTTCATTTTGCTTGTGGCAGTTATGCTAAGGGTTTTTTGTAGGCGATTTACCGCTCGCTGTAGTCGATCATGGTCTGTTCTTGTGTAGCCGTAACCTGTCATAGTTAGGCTTCGGAGACTAAAGTCTTTTTCCTTCATCATCTCGATGATCCAGTGTAAGAGTTTCGTTCGTTCTTTTGGTTTGATGTCTTGATCCTTGAACTTCTTGAATAGAGCGCCTATGTCGGCTGGGACTTCCTCGGGTTCTTCCTCTTCTAATCCTTCCTCGTCTTTTTCGGTCATTAGGTTTCCTCCACGAATTCCTGTGTTAAGCCTAAGTGGTTTCTTAAAACCATTTCAACATAAACGGATAGATAGCCTTGGCGATCTCCTATTTTTGCTTTGGCTACCTTATCGAGTTTGCTATCTAATTCACGTGTAAAAGTGATGAGTCTTTTAACGGTCTTGGGTGGTCGCTTACTCGACACTTAGATATCCACAACAGTAGAACTAATATCTAGAAGTATAAAACATTTATCCAAGTAATTACTGTTCTTCTTTCTTCTCACCGATCTTCCGTGCAATTTCTTCCGTATTAAGGGCGTCCAAAGCCTTTATTTCAGCTTCAAGCGCCTTCTTTCTCACGTCTATTTCAGCATCAAGAGCTGCCTTCGCCATTTGCTGAATCTCACTTAGTGGTTTTTTTTCACTCAGCCTAATCACCTCCCTTTTCTCTCTTCTTGTCAAATGACTCGCCTGAAACTGCTTTCTGTTGCTTTTTATGAAAAGGGTCTTTATCATCTTTGTCGTTTGTCAACTCGATTTGTGTTTGGGCGACCCTTTTTCCCACTTTCTCAGTCTCCGCTGCGTTCACTCCTTTTAAGATACAGTCCATAAAGCACCCAGATAACACCTAAGATTAGAACCATGATTGCTGTTGCGCTCATCTGTTGTGTTGTAGTCCATTTGATCCCTGCACTCCAATAGAAGGGAGACCATACCCAAACGGTATTCCATGTTAGCCAGAACCTTCCTTTCAACCAATCAATAATGAACCACACCAGGTCTAGCAAGCCACTTAGATCCATCCACATTACAGTTAAGCCAAGAATGAAGGCTGTTACTTTGTGTCGCTTTGTTTCTTCTCGAAAGAGCATGTATGCAGCGGAAACGAGGCAGGAAATTATGAAGAATAGCAGGGCGGTACAGAGCCACCATTGTTTGAGCCAATCCCAGGGTATAGCGACTCCACTATGTACTAGGTCGCCTGTTACAAGATAGTCCATGTAGGTAATGACAACGAGGGCAGAGCATACTAGGAATATGAAGACTGCGATCTTGAGTTGCCATCTTTCCATCAGTTTATTCCCCTCGGCGTTTGGGGTATAGTTCACTTTTCACTGGATCAGTTTTTCGTATAAGTTTTTTGGCTGCCTCCCTTTTGGCTCTGATTCGGTAGATGTATGTCTTAAGAGTTGAGACTTCGATGCCTAAAACTTCGGCAAGTTTCTGTCGGGTTTTAGTTTTTATGTTGGCTACAATCGTCTCCTCAGTAGGCGATAACTCACACATCTTTCCTTTACCCAAATGTTTATTCCCCCCCTTTACTAATGTTTAGATGTAATACCCTGATGGCACGTTCATTTATACCGTAAACTTGCTTATATTATTTTGTAACTAATGAATGTTAAAAGTAAGTTTGGGAAATGTGGGGTATTTGAGTGTTTTGTTGTTAGTCTCTGATGTTTGGGAGGGCTGGGCGGGCGGAGGAAATTTCACCGACCCCGCTGGCTTTAACCCGCCTTTACGGATGGCGAAGAACCTGAAGGTTAGCGAAACCAATCCGGAGGAATCGTAGGTCAGCCTTTCTCCATTCTATTCTTCTTCGCCTTCTTCGCCCTCTTCTCCTTCCCATTCTTCCTCTTCGCCTTCTTCTTCTCGCATGGTTTTCACCTCCCGATCAGTTGTCTCACTCTGAGTAGATCGCAGAGATTATGAAAGGCAATCTCATATAAGATTTTAGGATTCTTTTCTTGGAGCCATGCTCTCCATTGTATAGGTACTTGTTGGCTTGTGATGTCGTGTTCCTGGAATGGTGAGAAGGTGCATTCGTCTAGGTGTAAACGGTAGTAGGGATCAAAGTCATCGAGACCATAGAAGTCATCTCTGCGTTCTGCGTATTGGGTTGTGTCCTGCCATCCATCTTTGATGTTGAGCCATTCGGCTTCAAAGTGTGCAGCATAAGAGTAGCGGGGTATAGGTGCTTTAAGAA
>Ga0315308_1000497_pt1 | contig 21977 bp, 16 predicted proteins | sample TDP3_MG_FD_203078 | JGI IMG/M metagenome (GOLD analysis project Ga0315308, IMG submission 203078) | Freshwater sediment microbial communities from Lake Towuti, South Sulawesi, Indonesia - TDP3 | ecosystem: Environmental > Aquatic > Freshwater > Lake > Sediment | place: Indonesia: South Sulawesi... | reverse complement strand
CCACCTCGTAGGTATTGGGGTAGACGAGGGCGATCCTCAGCCGCGCCCTTCTTTTCCTGAAGCCGCCGACCTCAGTTAGAAGCGACCCCACCCCAGAGCCTCGTTGGCCGCGTGGTGATTCGGATATATTTATATGGCATTTTCTGGCATTCCGGAGCGAATCTACTGCCGGGGTGGCGCAGCTGGTGATCGAGCCCCGCGCGGGGTTCGACCGGAGAGCGCGCCGGACTCATAGGAGACCCAAGGGCACGGAACCCAGCGTAGGTTCTCCGGCCATGTCCCTGGGACATCCGGAGTCTCGCAAGAGACGGAAGTCGCGGGTTCGAAGCCCGCTCCACCGGCGTGGCCGGGGCGAACGGCATTTTAGAATCCGCGGCTCATTTTTCCGGTGTGGCTATGACGGAGCCTCTGTTCTGGGCCGATCAGAAGGCAAGGGAGATCTGTGAGAAGAAGAGGTACCACTTCATCGACAGGCCCATCCCCGAAAGGGCGAGCTTTGTCGTCAAGACGTCGGCATCCCTTTCAGGGGTGCTGCACATCGGCCGCCTAAGCGACACCATCCGGGCTGACTCGATCGTGACCGCCCTGCGCGACGCCGGCGCGAAGGCCCGAATGATCTGGGTCGGCGAGGACATGGACCCCTTGAGGAGGATACCTGAGGGAGTGCCGAAGGAATACGAGAAGTACCTGGGCAAGCCGGTGACGGAGGTGCCGGACCCTTCGGGCTGTCATGCTTCCTACGCGGAACATCATCAGGCAGAGTACCTGGAAGTGATGGAGGACTTCGTCGTCAACAGGGCCAAGAGGTACTCGACGACCCAGGAATACGACAGGGGCAGCTTCCGAAAGTACATCAGGAAGCTTCTGGCCGATCTAGAGAAGGTCAGGGAGATCCTCCAGAGCTACAGGGATTCCAGCCTCTCCTCAGGCTGGAGCCCCTGGAAGCCCATCTGCGCCCAGTGCGGCAAGGTGATAACGCCCCAGGTCCTTGAGGTTGACGGTGCACGGGTCAAGTACGACTGCCGCGACTATGAGTTCGAGAGAACCCTTGCCAAGGGCTGCGGGTATGTGGGGGAGGCCGATGCCCTCCACGACAAAGGGAAGATCCTCTGGAAGGGCGAGTGGGCCAGCGAATGGGCCCTGTGGGAGGTCAGCTGCGAGGGCGGGGGCAAGGAGTACGAGGTGCCGACGAGTGCGTGGTGGGTGAACGGGGAGATAGCGGAGCGCATCTTCGACTATCCCATGCCGACGCCGTTCTTCTACGAACATCTCCTGATAGACGGGAGGAAGATGAGCGCGTCCCTGGGCAACGTCGTCTATCCTGCGGATTGGCTCAAGACCGCCCCGGCTGAGCTTCTCAGATTCCTGTACAACAAGAAACTCATGAAGACGCGGAGCTTCTCCTGGAAGGAGCTGCCGAGGCTGTACGCGGACTATGATGCACATGCGGATGTCTACTACGGCAAGGCCAACGTCCCCAACGAGAAGGAGAGATCCCATATGATCAGGCTCTACCGGATCTCCCAGCTCCGAGCCCCTCCCAAGGAAAGGCCGGCGGCCGTCGACCTCACCCTCGCCTCGATGATAGCCCAGGTCTACGACCCCGAAGCCTCGATGGCGGAGGGGATCAAGGCCCTGCAGAGGTCGGAGCTGATCAAGGGCCAGCCGTCCAAGAGGACCGTGGATGAGATGAGGCAGCGGCTGATCTATGCGCGGAACTGGGTTCGAATGTTCGCCCCCGAGTTGGCGCTGCGGGCAGTCGGTGAGCCCGATGTGGCGTTCCTCGCGAAGCTGACCGAGCCGGAAAGGGCGAGCCTGCGGGAGCTGGCCTCATTCGTCAAATCCGGCCCGGGTCCCGACGCGATCCAGTCGTCAGTGTTCTCAATAGCAGATGCGCACGGCGTGGAAGCCTCGAGGTTCTTCCAGATCCTGTACAGGCTGATCCTGGGGGCCGACCACGGGCCCAGGCTCGGTCCCTTGGTGTGTGCGCTGGGACCCGGCAGGGTCGCAGAGCTCCTGGAGCGAGCGTTGGGCCCGGCCTAGGACATGCCGAAGGACTTCCTCAGCACCTTGACGTCCACTTTCCCGGCCGTATGGCACTTGCCCGACTTCGCGTCCTCCATGCTGATGACCGCGGGGCTGAACAGTCCGGGATCGATCTTGTAGAAGTCCGACCCCGCTGCCTTGAACAGCTCTGCGAAGGGTCTGCCGTAGTCAGCGGAGGATGATGAGGGCACGGACTCGATATGTGGGAGGGCCGAGGAGGCATCGGCAAAGACGTAGCTTGATCGGCCTCCGTACAGGATGGCGTCGTTCGTCCTGCCCATCATGACGAGATCGCTCTTCGAGAGGGGAGGCACCGGACATGTTCCGTGGCCCGCCGCGATCTTGGCAAGGTCGATTCCCAGGCTGTTCATCTTGTGCATTCCCGTCTCAACCACCCGGGCGCAGACTTGCACGGCTCCGGCTAGGCTGGCCGTCCGCACCGCCACCATGTAGAGGTTCTTGGGATCCACGCCGCATTTGTCGGATATCAAGGCGGAAACCCCTTGGGTGGGCTTGGTCGATGTCTCCAGGACGATCACGGCTTCAGTGTGGGCGTCTTTGTAGGGATGCTGCTTGTAGATGTCCTCCGTCTGGGCCAGCGCCCTGGCTGGGCCCGAGCTCATCGCCCTGAAGTCCTTGAGCTTCATCGACCACCCAGCCATCTGCGAAAGCATGCATGACAGGACGGGATGATCCGTGAAGACTGTCACCCACGGGCAGGGGATGTCGGGCATGTTGGTGGAGCTGAGCTGGACCGAACCCAGCCCGCCCATGCAGATCTCGGCCACAAGCCTCCCCGCCTCGTAACCCCCCTGAGCTTCGATCCCTGTGTCTATGATCGTGGACCCATCTGCGAGCTTTGTGGCCTGGACCTTGAACGTGTCCGGAGAGTCCATGAGCGTCTGGACCATCCTCATCGAAAGCCGGTTCATGCTGATGGACTGCATCTCAGCCGATGGTCCGACGCTGTCATCTCTTAAATCTTCCACGAATGCATGTGGACCAGCATCCGGTAGGAGATATAAGCCACCATGGCATCAAGGCAATACCGGCCGTGCGAGAGCGGCGGTCCATCGCCAGGACTTGGATTCTGAGTCGATCAACGTATGAGGAAGGGCAGAAGGGCCATGAGCCGTCCATCGATCTGGATCCGAGTCTTTGAGAGCGGGAGAAAGGATCGGCTTCTCTCAGGGATCTACGGCAGCAATCCGGATCTCATCTCCGAAAGGAAGGCTGCATTGATCAAGCTGCTTGGGTCCTTCAGGGCAAGATATGGCGACGACGGGCAGGTCGTGATTGTGAGATGTCCCTGCCGGGTCAACCTGATGGGAATGCACGTCGAGCACAGGGGCGGCTACGTCAACTACGTCACCCATTCCAGGGAGATCCTGCTTGCTGCCGCCGCGAGCGACGGCGACTTGGCCCGCATGAACGATGTCAGATCCCAGGACTTCCCCGAGAGGAGCTTCTCCATCGCCGAGGAACTCTCCCAAGGGGATCGTTCGAGCTGGATGAGCTACATCGAATCGCCGGGCGTGGTCAGGAGGGTCTCGGAGTCCCAGGGAGATTGGTCCAACTACGTGAAGGGAATTGTGCTAAGGCTCCAGGCCCGCTTCGCAGATGCATCGTTGCACGGGATGGAGATGATGTTCTCTGGCAACATCCCGAAGTCTTCCGGCCTAAGCTCATCGTCTGCGATGGTCGTCTCCTCGGCGCTGGCCACCCTAGCCCTGAACCACATTGACTTGGACCGCGCGGAGCTTGTGGCTCTGTGCGGGGAGGCGGAGTGGTACGTGGGCACAAGGGGCGGCGCGGGCGATCATGCTGCGATGCTATTCTGCAAACGGGGCAGCATCTGTCACTTGAGGTTCTTCCCCTTCCAAGTGGAGGGGTATCTGCCAATTCCCGATGGGTACTCGTTAGCCATATGCGACTCCATGAAGAGGGCGCACAAGGCAGGAGCGGACCTGGATGCCTACAACCAGACCATAGCGGCATACAACATGGTCCTGATCCTTGCCAAGGAGGCAATGGGCGACCTTGGATTGCCGCCGGGCCTGATCGAGGGAACCAAGCATCTGAGGGACATCAACCCACTTCGCCTGAAGCTGCCCGACATCTATCGTCTGCTAAGGGCTCTGCCGGAGCGGGCTTCCCGGCAGCAGCTCGGGGATAGGCTCCCAGGAAGAGGCGACGAGCTGGAACGAATCTTCCGGACGCACAAGGAGCCGGCGGAGGGCTATCGCATCAGGGCGGTCGCCATGTTCGGCATCTCCGAGTGCGAGCGGGGAAGGATCTTCGCGGAGATTCTGAAATCTGGCCACGTGGGCGCGTTGGGCGGGCTTATGTTCAAGGAGCACGACGGGGATAGGGTCACACGGTTCGACCGGCGCAGCGGCACCTGGGTCAGGTGGGACAACGAGGTCTCGGATGAGCTCCTCGACCGGCTCGTAGCAGACTCCAGCAGCGGGGACCCCAGCAGGGTGGCGGCCTCGGCGCTCCATCTGCAGCCCGGCGGCCTCGGCTGTAGCTCACCGGAGCTGGACGAGATGGTGGAGATAGCGAGATCGGTCCCTGGCGTCTTGGGGGCCGGTCTGACCGGCGCGGGTTTCGGGGGGTGCATCCGCGTTCTTCTCAAGTCGACCTCGGTGCAGGACCTCATCCAGCGGATGGGCAAACTGTACTACAAGCCCCGGGGCCTTCCTCAGGGCGCCGAGCTGGTGCAGACGGTTGCAGGCGCATCGGTTCTGGGCGATCCGCCGTGGTTGCGCCCGAACCCTCGGCCTACTCGCCTTTCTTGAGCTCCTCGGCGGCCCTGCCCAGGATCCTGGACAGCGATTCGAAGCGCTCGCGCAGCCGGGCGTTCTCCATCTCCAGTTCCTCCCTGCCCCTGTAGGCTAGCACATCCAATTTCTCCTCACCCACTATCAGCCCATCCTCGATCCTGAGGGCCCGGTCCGCGATCCTGCCGACGCGTCTGTCGTGGGTCACGATGATCTCCGTCTTCCCGTACTGCTCCTTCAGTGCCTTGAACAGGTCCAGGATCTCCGACCCCGTCCTGGTGTCTAGCTCCCCCGTTGGCTCATCCGCCAGCAGTATGGGCGGATCATTTGCCAGGGCGCAGGCTATCGCGATCCTCTGCTGCTCGCCACCGGAGAGTTCGTCGGGCTTGTGGTCCTTGCGAGGCGTCATCCCCACGGCCTGAAGGAGTTCCTTCACCCGCCTATCCCGGTACTCAGCCGGCTTTCCGGCGGTTCTCATCGGCAGTTCCACGTTCTCCTCGGCCGTCAGGGATGATACGAGGTTGAAGAACTGGAACACGAACCCGACCTCCTCGCGCCGGTACTGGACGATCTGGTCCTCGGTCAGATCCGAGATCAGGGTGCCGTCAACCCATATGCTGCCCGCCGTGGGCCTGTCGAGCCCGCCTATCAGGTTCAACAGGGTCGTCTTCCCACAGCCGGATGGCCCCATTATGGCGAGGACCTCGCCCTCGCGGGCCTCCATGTTGGCGCCCCTCAGGGCTATGACCTCCAGCTTCCCCGTCTTGTAGACCTTCATGAGGTCCTTGACCACGATCTTCGCTCCCCTTGCAGACATAACGTCACCTCACCCTCAGTGCATCACTCGGCCTGATCCGACTGATCCTCACGGCGCTCAGGAAGGAGGCTGCCGCAAGCGACGCTGCCGTCACGGCGAGCATGATGAAAAGCACGCTGGGGAAGACGAACGGGACCGGTATGGAGATCGCCATGGCCCTGTTCATCACGGTTCGAAGGACGTAGACGACGAACCCGCCAACCGGGATCCCGATCGCGAAGGCAATTATCACGATCGAGAAGGCCTCGGCAGTGAGGACCCTCATCACCTGGCCCTTGCCCAGTCCACGGGCCATCAACCCCGCCACCTCGTTCTGCCTTTCGGTTGCCGCCAGATACATGATCAGGCCCAGGCCGAAGGTGGCCATGATCAGCGTGAAGCCGAACTCAAGCTTCATGAAGGAGAAGACCGCCGTGACCATCGGTTCCCGTTCACGCTCGGCGAGCATCTGCTCGGCGCTTCTCACGTTCCAGGATGCAAGGTCGGGGTATGAGTCCAGAACCGCGTCCACGATTGTGGATGAGTTAGCGCCCTCGTCCTTCTTGATCAGGATGGTGGACTGGCCACCGGCCTTCAGATTCAGGAGCTGTTCCGCCAGGTAGTCCGTCCTCACCAGCAGTATGGGCGCGTCCCACGTTCCTTTGCGGAGCGTCTGTTCCATTCCCGGGGCATAGTCGAAGAACCCGAGTATCTGGAAGTCGACCGGCTTTGACTCACCACCGCCGGTGATCGGCATGGATATCAACTGCCCTTCTTTCCATCCGGTCTCCCGCCTCGTTTTGAGGACCAGTGCGCCGCTTTTCTCGGTGGCTAGCTCGTCAAGCAAACGGGCCAGCTTTCTCGTGAAGAGCCGGTTTTCCTTGACGCATGAACCATAGTCGCCCGGGTCGAGGGCGTAGACGGCGACGCTCCCGAGGCGGCTCTGTCCGGAGGCCTGGATGATCTCGCTGGTCGCCTCCACCCCATCGATGTTGCGCAGTGCCTCATGATGAAGGAGCGAGGAGGCCGTGATCTTGATGTCCGAGCCGACCTCAAACAGCAGCGTGGATTCCTGGAGCCTCTGCTCCGTAGAGCTGAAAACCATGATGAAGGTGCCGAAGGACAGCGAGAGCGCGATGAGCACCGCGACTCGCGAGGTCCTCCTTGGATTCCGGGACAGATTTCTGGCGATCAGAGGGTGCAGCACTCCGACGACGGGCCTGAACGCGCGGGAGACCAACTGGTAGGTCCTGTTGGTTCCCCTCGTCAGCAGGCGCGTCGTCCCGAGTATCAGCATGAACGGGGTGAATGGAAGGATCATGGTGCCTATGGCCAGAAAGATGTAGAGCAGGAACAGCAGCAGGCTCGGTCCCCTGCCGTACTCGCCCTGCAGCGTCAGGATCGTCCCGTAGACTGCCACCGGGAGGAGAACCAGGATGATGTCGACCGTCTTCCTGTATTCCTCCGTCTCATAGCTTGCGGAGTACTTGCCCAGGGCCTCGACGATCCCGATCCTGTTGATCCTCCTTATGGGCCTGTAGGAAGCGACCATCATCATCACGACTCCAAGCATGACGCAGACCGACACGGTCACGGGCGAGATGCCCAGAAGGGTCATATCGGAGAGACTCAGCGAGATGGCTTTCTCGGGGAGGGGGAATATGATGAAGCCCGTGACGACGGCCCCCAGAAGCAGGCCAATTGTTCCGGCGAAGACGCCAAGGATGGACGCCTCCGTGAAGAGTAGCATCGAGATCTGCCTTCCGCTTGCACCCCTAGACTTGAGCAGGGCGATCTCCGCCCTTCTGCGTCCGAATCCAACATCCACCCCGATCATGGCTAGGTAGATGCCGAGCGCTATGACGGGCAGGGACGCCACAAGGAAGACCGCCCTGCTTTGCTCAAGCTGCGCACCGTATGCGTTGATCGCGTTCCCGATCGGCGCCTCTACTGTCGGGTTCCTGCCGGCCAGCGTCAGCTTCACATCGTTTGTCACGAACTCGATATTCATCTTTGTGGCCTCGGTGTCCGTCTTGATGACGATCTGCTGCCGATCCAGGAGGACGAGGTAGATGGCAGCCACAGGCATCAGAAGGATGCCGCCCTCCGTAATTCTTGGCCCGATGGGCCCGATGATGAAACCCCCGCCGAACTGATCGACAAGCTCCCGCGCGCGTGACCTGTTCATGATCATGCCGTCAAAGAAGTACACGCCGCCGAAGCTGATGCCCCATCGTTGCTCCCGCGTTTCGACCGCTGCCTTGATCAGGAAGTTCTGGGCCACCCATTCAGGTCCAGCCGCGCCCTGCGGGTGCTTGGCCATGTAGAAGGTCATGTTGTCCCCTGGGTCGGCCACCAACCCGGAGTTCCTCAACATGTTCAGAAAGCCCTTTGTTACAACCATCTCGTTGGCCTTCAGATCAAAATTCGGACCATCTACGACGAGCCTATCCGCAACCCGATCGAAGCTCGAATCTACGCCCAGCAGTCCAACGAAGATCTGGGACACAGCCCCGCTTTGGTTAATCATGATCTGTGGCCTAGCCAAGAGGACTGGCTCTGCTACATCGATTCCGTACAGGCCCTCAAGCGTCTGGGAGAGATTCTCCGCTGCTTCGGGATCCGGGAAGCCGACCACCATATCAATCGGGGTGTCCTCGAGCGCGAGGAGCAGGATCTTGTTTGTGGCAACGTCGACTGAGATGTTGGCACCCGCAATCAGGGTTACGGCTAGGAGGCTTCCCGCCAGCGCGGCGAAGGACCTTCCCTTGTTCTTCACTAGATTCTCAACGCCGAACTTGAGGGAGAAGGGCAACGGTGCTGGATGGGCCTTGGAATCTTGAAAAAGCTGATGTAGGCGTCACTGCCGCTTCGTGCTGCTAGTCCGGCGGTAAACGTAGAGAAGAACTGGGAACGCGATTGCCAGGATGATCAGGAGATAGAACCAGGTCTGCAGATAGAATATGTGCTTGAGGTGTTTCTCGAACCAGAACAGGGCATTGCGTGCTGCCTTATCCATGGGAACGTCGTGGCCAGTGTTGTACCATATGATCTTCTTCGGCTCCTTTGCCTTAGCGTAAAGGGCCCTGTTGGATGCGGTCGGAACGATGTCGTCCTTGAGGCCGTTGATCATCAGAAGGGGCCTTGGGGAGATCCGGTCGACAAAGTTGATCGGGTCTATGCACTCGAGCTCCATTGCAGCCTGCCCGACCGTTCTGCCGGTCCTCTCAAGCTCCGCTCGTATCCTCTGCACCTGATCCAACTGGCTCTGCCCCACCAGGATCTGCATGTTTCCCCCGGCAACTATGAGGACCGGAACGTCGATCCTCTTCTCCACGCCGACGGCTATGGCGCCCAAGAGGCCTCCCATGCTTCCCCCGGCCAAACCTATCCGGGAGCCATCCAAATCCGTGCGCGTTTCGAGGTGATCGATCAGCCTCCGCACGTCAACTATCGTCTGCACGAAGGCATTGATAGTCTCATTGGTGTCCGCGGAGTACATGTTCTTGCCTTCACGTTGCCTCTCGCCGTGATACTGGGCGTCTATCGCGGCGGCCGCGTACCCGTGCTGTGCCAGGGGCCCGGCGACCTCCATCGCCCCCTCCTTGTCGCCACCGTATCCGTGAAGCAGTATGATGACGGGGAAGGGGCCTCCCTTCTTTTTCGGGATCGAGAGAAGGGTCGGCACAAGTTCCTGGTTTGTGCTGTGGACCATCAGCTTGTAGACAGTCATGTCCCCATCCTCCGAGTAGAACGACTGTTCGACCACCGGCGGCTTGGAGTTGTCGTAGTCGTACAAGGAAAGGTAGTCGGCTCCCTCAGCCCCGCACGTCGGTGCTATAAGCAGCAGAGCGACCAGAAGGCGGAGGATGTCACATCGCATGGTCGATGCTCACTTCTTGACGGTTGATATTGATTGCTTCGCCCAGGACCATTCGCTCAAAGGAATCGAACGGCCCCGTCCGAAAACATATAATGCACTGTGGGGATGCTTGACGACGGATGCTTAGAGTCTTCAACACGCTGTCAAGGAAGAAGGAGAACTTCGTCCCTTTGCAGCAAGGGCGTGTGGAAATGTATTGCTGCGGCCCCACCGTCTATGATGTGCCCCATCTGGGCAACTACCGGAGCTTCGTGATGAGCGACAACATTCGGAGGTACTTGGAGTACCTGGGATACGACGTCAAGCAGGTCATGAACATAACCGACATCGATGACAAGACAATAAGGCGGTCGGGCGAGCTCGGCATTCCCCTCAAGGAGTATACCCGCAAGTACGAGGAGATCTTCTTCGAAGGACTCCGAAAGCTGAACATCCTTCCGGCGAACTGCTACCCGCGCGCAACCGAGAACGTCGATCTGATGCTGGACATCGTGCAGGACTTGGAGAAGAAGGGCCTTGCGTATGAACGGGAGGGAAGCGTCTACTTCGATGTGTCGGCGTTCGCTGGCTACGGCAGGCTGTCCCGGATCGACATGACTATGGCAAAGCCAGGGTCCAGGGTGGACGTGGATGAATATGCCAAGGACAATCCACAGGACTTCGCGCTGCTCAAGAAGTCGACCGAGTCCGAGGTGGCAAGGGGGATCTTCTTCGAGTCCAAGTGGGGAAAGGTCCGGCCCGGGTGGCACATAGAATGCTCGGCACTCTGCATGAAGTACCTCGGGCCCACCATCGACATACACACGGGTGGAGTTGACCTCGTCTTCCCCCACCACGAGAACGAGATTGCACAATCGGAATCCTACACGGGCAAGAAGTTCGTCAGGTACTGGATTCATGGCGAACACCTCATGGTGGGAGGGGAGAAGATGAGCAAGTCCCTGGGCAACTACATCACCCTGGATGATGTCCTGAGGGACTACCCCGGCGACGTCGTCAGGTACATGTTCATCTCGACCCACTACCGCAAGATCCTGGACTACACCAAGGAGTTCGCCGAGAACGCAAAGAGCAACTATGAGAGGCTCAGGAACGCCTACGAGAACATCCTTTTCGCCCTTGAGACATCGGGTGACCGAGGGACGGCCGGTGATAGGCAGGCTCTGAAGGAGATCCGGGAGGCCGGGGACAGGTTCAAGGCGGCCATGAATGATGACTTCAACAATCCCCTGGCGGTCGGAGTCTTTCACGAGCTTTCGAGGACCGTGAACCGCTACCTGCTTCAGGCAAGGAATCGGGTGGTTCTGGAGGCAGCAAGGCAGACCTTCGAGTCATTCGCAGCGGTGTTGGGCCTTCAGTTCCCAAGGCCTGCGTCACTCTCCCCTCAGCAAGCTGAAATGGTTCGGGAACGGGAGGCGGCAAGGGCATCAAGGGACTGGGAATCGGCAGACAAGATCCGCTTGACGTTGAAGAACGAGGGGGTAGTCCTGGAGGACACCGAATGGGGAACGAAGTGGAGGACTGTGAAGTAGGACCCCTGAAGCCGGGGTGCTTCATGCGCCGGGCGCGGTCGAGTTCATCGAGGCCCAAGTTTCTTGCCTCTGTTTGCCTCCTCGTGCTCTTCGGTCCGGCGCTTTGTGCAGGGAGGACGCCGCGCCAGGATCCCGAAACGGGGAGGCTGAGGATTCTGTACATTGGGACCGCTTTCTGGGGGACATCGCCCGGGAGAATACTCCTGCTTGACCCGAAGATAGATCCCACCCTGGTTCCGATCATCACGGTCTGGTACACCGATGAGGAGAACGCTAGGTACATGCGCCTGTACATGCCCAAGAACTACGACGACCTTGTGGAAAACAAGGACCTCATTCACTTGGCGGGCGTCGACGCTGCCATGATCACTCCCAGGTGGCAGAACGACTTCACCCGCGCGGTGACCCAGGACGGCCTAAGCCTCTTGATGACGGATGGACATCGGGGATTCGGGGGAGCAAGCGCCCAGCAGGGCGAGTGGAAGGGAACGAGGATCGAACAGGAGGTCCTTCCGGTCTATGTCTACACCGGTGAGTTCGTCGAGGGTCCCATCTTGATCAGGGTTCTGGCGAGCGATGATCCGCTGATGCGATCCCTTCCCTGGGGGACCGCCCCGCCGCTGAACAGCCTGAACAAGCTGACCGCGAAGGAGGGAGCGATCGTCTTGGCTGATGACGGGAAAAAGGGCTATCCCGTGCTTGCATACTGGGACCTGGGCAAGGGCATGGCCATGATCTTTGCCACCGATCTTCATGGCTACTATTCCGAGAGGTGGGTGAAGGAATGGGGGTACTGGTACGATTTCGTTCTGAACCTGGAATACTACTCCTGCGGCGTCGACGTCCCGACCGACCCGGAGATCATGCACCTCATCAGGAACTCCTTCTCCGAATATGCCCATCGCGTTGCGCTTCTGCGCGACATGATGGGGTTCATCGAGAAGTTCGGCGCAAGAACGGCCGCCATAGAGGAGGGGATGTCGACGGTCGAGGATGAGCGAGCGGAGGCCAACGCGCTGTACCTGGAGCAGAGCTACCAAGAGGCCCTGGATCATTACACCTCCGTTCTGAAGGCCATGAGGGACTTGGAGCTCAAGGCCCTGAGGCTGAAGGACAACGCTCTTCGGTGGATCTATCTCAGCGAGTGGCTGGCGGTTTCCGGTGTTCTGATGATCTGCGGAGTAGTGCTCTGGGCTCTCATGGTGCAGAGGAAGTTGTACCGCGAGATCGCCACCACCCGAACAGGCTAGGTGCTGAAGGGCAGATCCCCAAGGCTGGTTGCCAAGAGGGCGCAGAACGGCGGGCGGCGGGGCCTAGCGGCTTTCTGTTCGGCCGTCTAGTTGACCTGGATCATCTCGAGCTTGCCGTCCAGGTAGACGCGGATCATCTCTTTCTGGGACCCGAAGCCGAGTGTCCTGCCGGAGATGAAGGTCATGACTGTCACCCTCTGGTCCTTCCTGACGTTCTTGAACGTCAGCTCGCCATAGGGCGGGAGTTCATAGACGGAATGCAGTTCAGGGTTCAGCCTCTTCTCTCCCAGCGAGACGTACTTCGTTCGATTCTCGTCCAGCCCGAACTCCACGCTCCCGGAGCTCCTTGGATCCCTCACGGGCTGGACGGAGGTCCCACCGAACTCCCGCCACTCCCTTTCGGGGAAGTAGTCCGCGATGGCCTCGTAGTAGGCCGTGATCTTGCCGTTCTTGAGCACGAGCATGTAGATCGGGTGGACGAGGTAGGAGACATCTGTCATTCCTGCGCTCAGGGGGCCGGAGTAGTCAAGGATCAGAGTCTCGTTGTCCGGGAAGGCCTGGGGCCAGAAGTTCTGTTCGATCCTCTCGGGGTGGGCGTCGAATGTTGACAGGAAGTCATCCAACATCTGGATCTTCTTGAATTTCGGAAGTATCTCGTCGAACGTGCTGCCGGTTGCATTTCCGCTGACAAGCATGGGCATCGATCTGAACCATGAGAACTTGACCTTCACTTCATCGAAGTTGCGTCTGAACACGAGGCTGAAGGCGTAGCCGAACTTCTGGTCCGACCCGAGCGCAAGGGGTGGGACGTCATTCTTGAGGATCTCCACCGGTTTCTCCGGGCTCTCCCCGACTATGAAAAGGGTGAGTACCGTGGAGAAGACGACTGCGATGAGGATGATGCCGAGATACTCCCTGCTAATGATCATGCGTCAACCCTCCGCCGTCCTAGTGGTGACTACTTCCTTGTACAGCTTCCTCTTCACCATGAGGGCCCAGATGAGTGAGCCGGCCATGATGCTGGCGCCGGTGACGCTCAACCATTCGATGACGTAGATCCAGAACAGCGCCCTGTCCTTCAGCTTCATGGCGTCCTGCTCGACGTCTGACATCCGCCGCAGGGCGGTGTTCATGTGGTCGAGGGCTTGGACGAACTCCTGATTGACGTAGCTATCGAAGGCTTGGTCCCTCACCTTGTCCACCTCAACCACCTCAAGGTCGATCTTGGAGGGGTTTGCGCCGAACTTGTCGGCGAAGTCCAGTATGCCGTATATCAGGCCCCTTCTTGTCCTGTACTCCTTGAACTGGTTGCGCAGCTGGTGGATCACCGGTATGTTCTCGGGGAGCTTCCTCCTGTTGATGTACAGGACGATGTTCAGAAAAACGTCCGTCCCGTACGGGTTGCTGATCACATTCCACCAGGGGTCGTCCACGTCCTCCGCCGTGCACCATGTCCGGGCCTTCTTGTCGCCGTACTCCCAAGATATCTGCCAGGGCAGGTTCTGTGGGACCATGTTTGCCCAGATTATCGAGCCAGATCGGGCCGTGAGTTTGCCATACTTGGCTCCCCTCATCTCCTCAATGCCGTAGTCTAGGAAGGTCGTTAGGACCGGCTCGAGGCCGGGTTGTCTGTTGAGCACAATCGTATAGGACTTCTCGACGGGCCAGCCAAGGTCGGTCGAGTAGTCATGGGGGAAGACCTGTCCCATCTCCGTGTTGGCGAAACCGTCGTAGACGGGCTGTCCCTTGTGCTGGTTGGGCGTGTGGAAGATCCCGATCCCGTACTTCTCTACCATGACGTAGAGTCTGTGTATCTGGGTATCGTCGAAGAAGTACAGATTGGTGTCGAGCATGACCATCGCGTCGAACCTCGCAGCGAAATCCTCTTCGGTCCGCGGGGTGTAGATCCGGGCCGCCTTGTACTGGTCCTCCACCGGTATGTTCTCCACGTTGCATGGGATGATCTCGAACCGCATCGCAGGGTCGTCGCGAAGCCATTCCTGGATGGGCGATTCCCCCAGGGTCACATCCCCGATGAGCAGCAACCGGATCTCCCCCTCTCCTTGGGCTAGCGAGACGGGGACGGGACAAAGCACAAGGAGAACGAGCACCGGGGCAATGCCCCATTTCCTCTGCATTTGGATCGTCGCGATGTTCATCAGATAACTGAAAAGCTTTTCGGAATAGGAATAGGAAGCGAACAGGAATAGGAAATATTGTAGGAAGAGCGCGTTCGAAAACGACGATGGGGCCGCTGTGGTCCAAGCTGCAGGGAAGATCCTTGGCCTTGGGGAAGTCGTGCGTGCAGTCGCATGCGATGCCAGAACTTGGCCGCGTATCCTTCCGTGAGATCAGGGAGGCTTCCGCAGGGAACAGGTTTCTAGGTCAGAATACGTGGCCCAACACCGTAGCCAAGCCTACAGCGAGCTTTGCACAGGCCGGGTGAGCTGGGCTGCACGATGCGGCGCCTACGCCTACAAAATCCTTAAGAGCCACGTCCATCGCTGGCGTGGGTTGATGCCCCGAGTGAGGATCATCGACATCTCGGTTCCCGTAGAGACTGGGATGTTCAGGTTTCCCAGGCCTGACCACGTCATCGTTTCGATCACTGAGGAGGGAACATACGACAAGGTGAAATGCCGCACGAGTAGGATATTGATGGGGAGCCACTCCGGGACGCATGTCGATGCGCCCATGCACGTTCTCAGGAATGGTCTGCCGGTGGACCGGATTGCCCTGGACGCTTTGGTGGGCCGGGCGAGGGTGCTTCGGATCAGGGCAACGCCAGAGCAGAGCATTGGCCGTGAAGCAGTTGAAGCCAGGCTCATAGACGAGCCCAGGATCATCCTGGACACCGGTTGGCATGGAAAATGGGCAACGGATGCGTACTATGCGAATTCCCCGAAGGTAACCGAAGGGTTCGCGAGGCTGTTGGTGGAGAAGGGCGTGAGGTGCCTGGTGACCGATGTTCCCCTGTCCCTCGAGGTGCACAGCATAGTTCTCGGCTCGGGGTGCTGCCAGGTGGAGAACGTCGTCGGCCTAGACCAAGTGAAGTCCGACAAGGTATACCTCGTCGCGCTGCCGCTGAAGATCAAGGGTGTTGATGGCGCCCCCGCGAGGGTGATCGTGGTCGAGGGGATGTAGTTGAAGCTGGTCAGGTTCGAGCAAAGCGGGGAAGTGAGCCTGGGTGTCGAGGAAGGGACGACCGTGGTGAGGCTGGACTTCGAACCGGAGATGCAGAAGCTGATAGCCAGGTACCCGGCGGACCCGTCCAGGATCGGCGCCCTGGGGGGGCGCGCGCGTCCAAAGGACCGCATCCCGGCTGCGGAGGTCAAGATGCTTGCCCCCATCTTCAGGCCCGGGAAGATAGTCTGCCTTGGCAGGAACTACGAGGCCCATGCAAGGGAATCAGGCGCGGCGGTGCCCGATGAGCCCATCATCTTCCCCAAGGCCTCGAGCGCCGTGATCGGCCCTGGGGAACCGATAATCCACCACAAGATCTGCAAGAGGGTGGATCACGAGGTGGAGCTGGCCGTCGTCATCGGCGAGCCCGCGTGGAGGACGTCGAAGGAGGATGCCCTCAAGAAGGTCTTCGGGTATACGGTGGTCAACGACGTCTCCGCAAGGGAGATGCAGAAGAAGGACATAGCGAGCGGAAAGCCCTGGTTTCGGTCCAAGAGCCTTGACACATTCTGCCCGATGGGCCCCAGGATAGTGACGGCGGACGAGATCAAGGACCCCCAGAACCTCGCGCTCGAGTGCCGGGTCAACAAGCAGGTCAGGCAGAGCGGCAACACCCGTGACATGATATTCGCAGTCGATAGGCTAGTCGAGTTCATCTCCATGCACATGACCCTTGAGCCGGGGGACATAATCTCCACGGGCACGCCCGAGGGCATAGCGCCCATCGTGCCTGGCGATATCGTCGAGTGCGAGGTGGAGGGCATCGGGATCCTCTCCAACCCGGTCATCGCCGATCCCTTCTAGTTGGGAGCCCAAATGAGCCCCGAACGCCGGCCAAGTCCAAGCAGGCTGCTCTGCGATCTGGTGGATATAGACAGCGTCACGGGCAATGAGCAAGGGGTTATTCTCTTCCTGGAGGATCGGCTGCAACGGATGGGAGCGTCGATCACCCGATATCCGATGGGGGAGGGAAGGTACAACCTTCTGGGGAGCATCGGATCGGGAAGGCCGATTGTGTGCCTGAACGCTCATGCTGACACGATGCCCCCCAGCGGGCAATCGGTGCCTAGGTCGGTCCGGGAGAAGGGGATCGTCCGGGGCCTTGGATCGTGTGACGATAAGGCAAGCATAGCTTCCATGCTGCTTGCCCTGCAGAGCCTGGCTCGCTTGGAGCTGAGGGGACGCGTGGATCTGCTGGTGTCCATCGATGAAGAGGTGTCCAGCAACGGCGTGAGGACCTGCGTGCAGAAGGGCTACCGTTGCGACTTCGCGATCGTGGGCGAGCCGACAGGGCTGGCCCCCGTCATAGCCCACAGCGGCCTCGTATTCCTCGACCTGATCGCCAAAGGTACCGGAGGGCATGGATCATCGCCCTGGACGGGGAAGAATGCGATCGTGTCTATGTTTGAGCTCTACAGGGATCTTGATGGCTTGGTGTCGAAGTTCCCCGTCCACGCGTTGGTCGGGCGCCCCTCAACGAACCTCGGGACCATCTCGGGCGGAGATGCGACGAACAGAATTCCAGACCGCTGCCATGCCACCGTGGACGTTCGTGTAATGCCCGGTATGTCGGTGTCGGATGCCATAGAGAGGATGAGGAGGCTGGTCGAGGGCAGGGATGGAGAATTCAAGGTATACAAGAGGGGGGACCCGATGGAGTCGGACCGGGCATCCAGGCTTCTTGACGCGGTCCTGGACTGCGAAAGTGAGGTCTTGGGTGCACCGATGCCTCCCAGGGGATTCCGGGGTTGGACGGAGGCAGATCCTTTCAGAAACCTTCTGGGCGCAGACACGCTCGTTCTGGGGCCCGGAGAGATCGCCCACGCCCACTCGCCCAATGAGTTCATCGAGCTTGCCCAGGTTGAGAATGCGTTCCGGATATACTCGTCTGTGGCAAGGCGGCTGTTGGGAGGGGGATCACGTTGAGGGTAACCGACGTTGAGATAATCCCCGTCTCGGTTCCGTTTGTCGAACCCTTCGAGATAGCGGGGGGAAGGGCGACCCACGGCAACCATGTCGTCGTGCGTCTGGTATCGGATGACGGCCAGGTGGGCTTCGGCGAATCGGCCCCGATGTCATCCTATTCTCATCAGACCCAGGAGGCCGTCGTGGTAGAGATGAACCGGCTGAAGGGCCTACTGATCGGCCAGGACCCGTTCGACATCCAGGCGATCCATCTGTCGATGAAGAAGGCGGGTGCCGACTGCTTCGCCTTGGCAGGCCTGGACACCGCCATGCATGACTTGGCCGCCCGGAGTCTGGGCATTCCGATCTGCAGGCTGATCGGCGGTGCAGTGACCCAAGGGATCGATCTCTCCTGGGCGATAGGCTTCAAGCCGGCCGAGGAGATGGCGAGGGAGGCCAAGCGGTACGTTGTGAAGGGGTTCAAGACCGTGAAGCTCAAGGTCGGGGATGAGCCCACGCTGGACCTTGAGAGGGTTGCGGCCGTGAGGGAAGCCGTTGGCCCCAGAGTTGTCGTTAAGGTAGACGCAAACCAGGGCTACGACTTGGAGACTGCGGTTCGGGTCGGAAGGAGGCTCCTCGACCACGGCATTGCTGTAATCGAGCAACCTTTGCCCAGAACCGCGCTGTCGGAGATGGCCAGGCTGCGCCGGAGGGTCTCAATCCCGATAATGGTGGACGAAAGCCTCTACAGCGTTGAGGATGCGAGGAGGATTATGGGAGAGAAAGCGGCGGATGTGTTCAACATCAAGATCATGAAGCCAGGGGGCATCAGGCCCTCCGCCAAGCTCGCGGCAATGGCGGAGGAGGCGCGCATGCCCTGCATGTTGGGAAGCATGCCCGAGCTGGGCATAGGCACCCTGGCTGGCTTGCAGCTCGCGGTGACGTCGAGGATATTCACATGGGGCGCTGAGCTCATCGGGCCCTGGATGTTTGGTGCACACCTGTTGAAGGAAACGCCAAAACTGGCAGAAGGCAGGCTGATGCTGCCCAAGGGCCCCGGTCTTGGGATCGATGTTGACGAGAAGGCGCTGGTTCGGCATACCTGCTAGGCGTCCGGAAGGGAATCGTCTTCGCCTGGATGGTTATCATTTTATTGGCCGTCTCCGGTCCTAGAAGTGGCCATGCCCGCGGCGACATCCTTCGTGATCGATACCGAGCTTTCGCCCGCGTACTATGATGAGCCCCTGAAGTTCATCCACCACAACTACCTGCTGTCGAAGCCCGAGGCGTTCGGCAGCATTCGGAGGAAGAGAAGCGGCGGCGTCCTCGTTCTCTCCTTCGTTGCCTTCGATCCCAATAGGACCTGGCAGATAGAAGCCAGGATGACGGCGGGCAAGCCCATACATGTGGAAATGACGCCCAAGGGCCCCGTCCCGGAGGGCGCACTTGACGGCCTCAGGGAGCACTTGATGATCAGCGTTCAGTCATTCGAAGAGAGCATCCGCAAGTCCACTCTCTACTTTGCCTGGATCCAGGGCGAGCGGATCGTCCCGGAGGAGCCGCCCTCGGCGAAGAGAAGGGCCTCTGACCGACTGTTCTCAAGCAACATGCTCATGCTTTACGTCCTCCTTCTCGCGGTGAACATAGTGCTGTTCATCTTCCTGGGGATCTATGGCGTTCTGGCGACGTTGGCGATTCAGTTTGGCTTCGTCCTGTTCGCAGACAAGGTGTACGCTAGGATGGGCAACCTCAAGATCACGGAGAAGAACCAGACGGCACACATTCTCCAGTATCAACTGCCCGCCAAGGAGTACGAGGAGTTCCGGCGCAAGTTCGGGAAGGACGCAATCAAGCAGATGAAGACGGAGATCTACGACAGGACCCTAGCCTTGGGAATGGAGCCAACCTGCGAGCTAGGAGAGGACGTATTCGAGAAGTACGGGATGAAGTGCAAGCCAGAGCGCAGATCGGCCAAAGCGGTGAACGTGTACCGGATCGTCAAGACGGCTGCCGGGAGATACGACATGCCGATGCCGAAGATCGTCATCTCAAACAGCATGATGCCCAATGCAGCGGCCACCGGGCCCAGCCCGGGAAGGGGTGTCATTCTGATCACAACAGGGCTCTTGGTTGAACTTGAGGACGACGAGATTCTGAGCGTCGTCGGCCACGAGCTGGGCCATCTTCAGGGAAGGGACCCCCTCATCCTCTTCGGGTTGACCTCCGCGGAATTCGTGCTCCGAGTATTCGTCTTTCTGCCCTTTTTTCTCTACTCGCCATTCCTGTACTTGGTATTTGCCATGGGCATAGTGTACTTCATCGCCAAGTTCTTCGAGGCGAGGGCGGATCTACAATCTGCGCTGAAGATAGGCCAACCCAAAGCTCTGGCAGAGGCCCTTGAGAAGATCGGGTTCCAGAAACTGCAGTACGAGCGGATCCCGACGTTCAAGATCCAGAGCTGGTTGCGATGGGACCCGCACCCGCCGACCTACTTCAGAGTCGACAGGCTCCAGAAGATGAGCGTTCCGACGAAAACAAGCCACCCCCTGCTCCAGTCGGCAAAGGACGTGTTCAACGGTTTCCGATCGGCCATCTAGGCTGAGGCAGCTGCTCCCGGGCAACGCCGGGTGTCGAGCCTCGATGGGAATAGGTTTTAACCCTCGCGCTATGGATGGATATCACAGATGGTTCCCAGAAGATTCCGCACAGGGCTCTTCCTGGCCGTGGCCGCGATCGCGCTTCTGGTAGCGGTGCTGCTGCAGATTTTCCCCCGCGCCGAGAAGCAAGGACCCGATCGCAACGGCACCAACGGCGGGTTGAAGGATCAAGGATACTTTGAGGTCTTCGACAGCTCCATATCCACGTACTTCCGCAGCGAGCTGGCGTCGAACGGTAATCTCTCGTCGTATGACTGGACCGCCAGCTCCGCCCACGTACGGAACGCCGCCCAGCAGTCGAACGTGATAGTTGTGCCCCATACCGTGGAGAACCCCAGGGCGTACTACTACGATCCCTCCTATGTCGATGCCTGCGTCGAGAACGGCCTCGGCATGATCCTGTTCGTTCACACCATCGCGAAGTACGTCTACTTCCTGGACCCTAGGCCTACCGACGCCCAGGAAAGGCGCGAGTTACTGCTGCAGGAGATGAGGCTCTACGAGGAGAAGTTCCGCCCGTACAAGGAACACATAGTCGCTATCTATGTCTACGACGAGCCCTGGGTTTCCCCCCGGAACGTCACCCCGAGCATGGTGGTGGAGATATGCGAGGCCGCGCGGGCGGTCTTCTGGAACAAGCCGGTGATGGTCGTGTTCCACAGGCAGGGGAATGCCTATTCCTATACGCTGCCCAACGGGACACTGGTCAGGTATGATGAATGGATAGGCCGCACGCCGGAGGCCTGCGACATCATAGGTGTTGATCCCTACTTCTACGCCTACCACGATGACCAACCCCCCGACTACCGCCATACCGGCGACCAAGGAATCGTGGAAAGCGACGTGTCATGGGCTTGCTCATTCGGGAAGCCCGTCGTGCTGGTTGGCCAGGCGTTCGACCCCGGATCGAGCCCCTTCTTCGGCACGGACAACACCGACCCGGAGTTCTCGGTGTCGGAGGGGTTCGAGGCGGCCCTGGCCGATGCCGCGCCGGAGGGGTGGCCGGTTGAGGGTAGTGGCATCAAGGTCACAGGTCGAATCAGCCACAAAGGAAACAACTCTCTGCTCCTGGACGGTGCTTTGGGATCATCGGCTGCGGTCCTCGGTTTCCCCCGGATCCATAGCGCCAAAGCCGCGTTCTACTTTGCGGTGGAGCCTGGGGGATCGCCGGACTTCTGGGTTGCGGTGGGTGACGGCGGTGTGGAGCCGGTCAGACTGGGCTTCCGGGACAGGGAGATGCTGATCGATGATGGCACGCAGGTGGAGATCATCAACAGGTCCGTCGACGTGCGCCCCGGCGTCTGGCACTCGGTGGTCATTGAATTCGATGCCGATGCCTACAGGTGGACCGTATGGTTCGATGGGGAACCCCAGACGAGGCTGCCCTATGCCCGGCTTCCGGAGGCATTCTCACACGTCCGTCTGATCGTTGGCGAAGATTCGGCCAAGGTCTGGGTGGACGACCTTGAGGTGTGGCGGGGATGGTCATTCGTCCCACTGGATGAGAGGGAGACGATGCTCTACTACGACGTTGCTCGTCGCCACCCGGGGGTCCAGATGCTCCTGTGGTACAACTACCGCTACGCCTTTGCGTCCTCACTTGTCCGGGACCGCGATTTGTATCAGGTGGCCGATGTTTGGGCGACCCAACGGAAGATCTGGGAGATGATCGGCTGAAGAGCCCGGGCTGCAAGCCCATCGTGCTTCTGCTCTGCCTCCCCTGCGTAGCGGCGGTGATGCCCTTCAGCATCTCGCCCGTTGCACTATCCTACCCGGGACTTCTATCGCCCAACTGCATAGCCTACCACCCCTCAGGTCTTTGGGTTGTGTCCGACACCGGGAACGATCGATTGGTGCTGCTGAATCAGGACCTGTCCATCAACTCCACGCTTTCCGGTGTCCTGAACCGGCCCCGCGGGGTCGCCGTGGATTCGGAGGGCAG
>Ga0315308_1000495_pt1 | contig 21995 bp, 11 predicted proteins | sample TDP3_MG_FD_203078 | JGI IMG/M metagenome (GOLD analysis project Ga0315308, IMG submission 203078) | Freshwater sediment microbial communities from Lake Towuti, South Sulawesi, Indonesia - TDP3 | ecosystem: Environmental > Aquatic > Freshwater > Lake > Sediment | place: Indonesia: South Sulawesi... | reverse complement strand
GCCCAGGCGGCTCTTGCCATCGAAAGGGCTCGACTGTACCAGGCTACCTTGGCTGAAAGGAAAAGGACCGAGCGCATCGTCACCAGCATTGCCGATGGTGTGATCACTGTGGACCGAGAGCTACGGGTTCTCTCTCTTAACCCAGCCGCTGAACAAATGACCGGCTGGCAAGAGGCAGAGGCCATCGGCCGTCCTTGTGCCGAGGTGTTGAGCCTGACCTCTGAGAACGGTGAATCTCTTTGCAGTGAATCCTGCAAGGAATTGTCGGGGTACAGCTTCCCCAGGGCGAGGATCGCCTGCAAGGACAGGCACTCGATTTACGTTTCCGCCAGTCTGGCTCCCTTGTTAGGCCCTGCCAATCAAGTGATGGGCGGCGTCATAGCCATTCGAGACTGCTCAGCAGAGATGGAATTGGACCGCATGAAATCGGAAATGGTCACTATAGTCTCCCATGAACTGCGTTCTCCTCTGGCCAACATGCAGACTGCCATAGAATTAGTGCTGACCTCTGACTTTGAGGAAGACCTGCAACGGGAAATGTTGAACCTAGTGCGCTCCCAATGTGCTCGCCTGGCCTCTTTCGTGGAAGAGCTTCTGGACATCTCACAGCTTGAGGCCGGTCAAATCGCTGTGCGAAGGGAGCCGGTGACACTATGGCCTCTGATCCAGCGGATTGTTAACACCTTCGAGGCCACAGAACAGAGAGGACACCGCTTCCGGCTCATCGGGCAAGGCGAACTGCCGTTTGCCTGGGCAGACTCACGCAAGGTAGAGATGATCCTCACCAATCTCCTGCAAAACGCTGCCAACTATTCCCCCGAGGGATCTACCATCACCATCGAAGCGAAGACGACGGATAATACAGACATTGCGGTGTCTGTGGGCGACGAAGGAGAAGGCATTGCCCACGAGCACCTGGAACAAATATTTCAGCCGTACTATCGGATAGGCAACAGCAAAAAAAAGGAACAGGTGCCCGGACGGGGCCTGGGCCTCTACATAGTCAAAAAGCTGGTGGAAATGCAAGGAGGCAGGGTCTGGGTAGAGAGCGAAGTGGGGAAAGGTTCCCATTTCATCTTCACTTTGCCTAGATTGGAAGGGTAAACCATGGAAAAAGAGACAATTCTAATCATTGATGACGACCAAGACCTGGCCAGGATTGTGCAGTTGAGCCTGGACCGAGAAGGCTATCAAACAGTGATAGCCACTAGCGGCCTGGAGGGATTGCAAGAGGCATACCGTGTTCAGCCGGATTTGGTTATCCTGGATATTATGATGCCTGGGATGGACGGTTGGGAGGTGTGCCGCCGCCTGGGGGAGATGTCAAACGTGCCTATCCTTATGCTCACGGCCAAAGGAACGGAGGCCGACGTAGTCAAAGGTTTGCAAATAGGAGCCGATGACTATCTGACCAAGCCGTTCAGCGTTGCTGAGCTCATAGCCAGGATACAGGCTTTGCTTCGCCGTGCAGGCTCCCAATCACAAACAGATAAGCCATCCATCTTTTCTATTGGAAATCTGACCATTGACCTCAATCGTCGGCTGGTTATGCGGGATGGGGAGCTGGTGGACTTGACTCCGACAGAATTCAAGTTGCTGGAGTGTTTCGTGACCCATAGAAATAGAGTTCTTCCCCACAGGTTCCTGCTGACTGAAGTATGGGGCCCAGAGTACATAGGTGAAACGAGCTACCTTAAACTGTATGTAAGATACCTACGGCGGAAGCTCGAAGAGGATCCGGCTGATCCACAACTAATTGTCACTGAGTGGGGAGTTGGTTATCGGTTTTGTGGAACCTAAGCCACTCTGTGGTTTAGCACGCAGTCGTGCAGTTTGTAAGGAGGCCCTCGTTGGCTGGAGAGAAAGTGCTTGTCGTTGAAGACAAACTAGAGATGATCCAAATTCTCACCGACTATGTCTTGGACCCGCAAGGGTATGTTACTTTAACTGCCCTAAACGGAGAAGAGGGCTTACGCATGGCTTTGAGCGAGGAACCAGATTTGGTAATCCTGGACATCAGGATGCCCAAGATGTCTGGCCTGCAGGTCCTTGAGACCCTACGGGAGCTACAATGTCAGGTCCCCGTTATCGTGATAACGGCGTATGGCTCAGAAGAGGTGGTTGTGCAAGCTCTGCGGCTGGGAGCCAACGACTACATCGCCAAACCGTTCGAACTGGATGAGATGATCAATGTTATCGAAAGGGTTCTGAGTAAGAGCAAACAGGAGAAGGAAAGAGCTCGGTTATCGCAGGAATTGGAAAAAAGCGTGAAGGAGTTAACAAAGAAGATAGAACTCATCTTGCACGGTATTAATGAAGGAGTGTTCACTGTCGACCGGGAACTGCGTATCTTAACTTTTAACCCTGCTGCGGAGAAAATCCTCGGTTGGCGAGAGGAAGAGGTCATCGGCCGACCTTGTGCTGAAATCTTTAGAGAAGATGGTGCATCCTCTTATCAAGAGGGACTGCTCTCAGAAGCGATGAGAAAAGCGCAACTGGTGACCTCCGTTAACGAGGGATACCCTGTCATCGGCAAAGACGGCCAGCCGATCTTTATAGCCAGCAGCGTGGTTCCTCTATTAGATCCCGATGGTCAGGTGGTCGGAGCGATAGTTGCTTTCCGCGATGTCTCGGCTGAAATAGAATTGGATCACATGAAGTCAGGGTTTATTTCCATGGTCTCCCATGAGTTGCGGTCTCCACTGAGCCATATCATCGCTTCTACGGAACTCATGCAGGAGGCCAATCTGAGCAGCGATCAGCAACAGGACTTGCTGAACATCGTCCATGCCCAAAGCAATCGGCTGAACAAGTTCGTTGAACAGATACTGGATGTTTCTCTATTGGAAGCAGGCGCGGTCAAGGCGGAGCAGGAGCCGGTGGCCCTGAAGCCCCTGATCGAGCAGATGATTGAGGCCTTTGAAACCAGGGCCCACACACACCGCTTCGAGCTCACCGTTCCAGAAGGACCAACTATCGTCGTGGGCGACGAGCGCAAGATACAAACGGTTCTCGACAATCTGTTAGAGAACGCCGTTAACTACTCACCTAAAGGCAGCAGGGTCTCTATTGAAGTAAACGTTAGGGATAAAGAAGTAGTGATAAGCGTCATTGATGAAGGCATTGGCATTCCGGCCACGCAACTGGAAAGGCTCTTCGAACGGTTCCATCGGGTGGACGCCCGTGACGACCAGGAACAGTATGGTTATGGTTTGGGTCTCTACACTAGCAAAAGACTCATCGAGATACAGGGAGGAAGCATCTGGGCGGAGAGCGAGGTGGGGTGTGGCTCACGCTTCAGCTTCAGCTTACCCAAATGGTCGCCAGCGTCTGGTGAGCAGATGAGCGAGGTGGATTCGGACATTCCATAGAATTCAAGGCCTGCAACGATTGACAACTGGCTGTATTTAGGGTCCGTCTTAGCCAGGACCGCAGGAAGGTGAGGTGAATTATGCTGATGTACACGATGTTACGCCGATTGGCCGGTGCGTCGTTACAGCAATGTAGAATGAATAACGTACAGAGGAAGCAGAGATCAAGGCTGACAATCGGGTTGGGAATGTCAGTCATTATCTTCATTCTCCTTTGCACTGTAGCGTGTGGGGGCAGTGATGGCTCCTTGGCTAAAGGCGGGATAGACATGGTCGTCGTGTCGGGACAGGCCAGGATACAAAGTGGTGGGGGGAACACTCTGGTTGTAGAGGGCCAGGAAGCGGTCATTACGACTGGCGACCAGGTCATGGCCGATGAGGCTGGCGTGAGGCTGCTTTTAGCGGACGGGAGCTTGCTGTACCTGAGTCCGGATACAGAGCTCCAGGTCGTCACATTCTCGGCTGAAGGCACGGCCAGGCTAAGCCAACTGAAAGGCCGGCTGGAGGTTGAAGCTGCGAGTCCACTGCTCACCGTGGAAATATCCGTCTCTGTCTTTGACGAATTTGTGTCGAAGAGAATACAGTTCACGGCTACCCCCGCTGTGAGAGACACGACCTTTCAACTTTGGATTGACGAGATCAAACATGCGCATTTGACCGTAGAGCGCGGCGAGGTAAACGTTACCCATGATGATCGCACGGCAACAATATCCGCTGGTGGCGAAGTGGAAGCCATTCCAGGCGAGGAGTTGGCGCTTGTCGAGCCCACGACGACCGCTGTGCCGACCGCCGATCTGGTTCCAACGATGACACCTGATTTGATCCATCCCTCTCCTACAGTCGTTGCAACATTGACCGTCGCCCCCCCCAAATACCCTGCTCCGGGCCTGGTCGGCCCAGGGGATGGGAGCGATTTCAAGCCTAATGAGGATATCCTGTTGATCTGGGATACCCCCCCTACGCCCCTCTTAGAAGATGAATGGTACGAAGTACAGTTATGGAGGGAAGGAGAGCCCCCCAAGGTTGTTCAGCGGGTCAAGGAAGGAACCTGGAAAGTTGAACGCAGTTATTACCCTGGGCGCTATCAGTGGCGCATCCGCATTGTGCGTGGCCAGGAGGGTAAGAAAGAGAGGGACTTGAGTCCGCCCAGCCAGACGTGGAGCTTTAGCTGGCTCAGCCCTCCGGTGCACGTCTCAACGACCCCAACCAACCCACCCCTCAGTGGAGCGCCCGTTGATCTCACCGTCTATCTGCGGGGCACAAACAACGCGCAAGGTTTTGCCACATTTAGGGGTGAACACGTGGATGCAGGGATGATCTACACCGAAGGGGGATATGTCTATGGGGATGTGGCAGTGCAGATCGGGGATACGGTGTACCACTTCGACAAGCCGAAGCCAGCGCCCGGTGAGCCGGAACAATTGCCTGCCCCTTATCAGTTGGAGGTCAAGTTCTCCGACTCCCTGGTAGCTGCAACGGAAGGCAAGCCTGGGTTCAACCCTGAGAAAGCTCAATTCTGGGTGGGAGAGCTGGACTGTAACAGCGCCGCGCCTCCGGACAAGCCGTACAAAATTGAGATGACCCTGTATGCTGGGGGAGAGGCGCAAGAGCATACCGAACTCAGTTTCCTTGTGGCGGATGCGCCCCTCTGTGGCGCTGGTGGTAAAGAGCCTGAGGAAGGCCGTGGAGTCGAAGAGCCGCCTGTTCGAACGCCCTGACACGCCTGCCCCCGTGACGTGACGATTCGCACAGTTGTGATACTGGGTGTCGTGGGGATATCGAGTGAAGATGACAAGCCCCTGTGTGGATTTTGCACAGGGGCCTGGTCTTTACTGACTGCTCAGGTAACCATATCCCTCTAACCATTTTCTAACCATTTTCTTACAGGGCTCTAACCTTGCTATGCTACAATCTTAATGTATGCAATCTTCCTAATCGCCTTATGATACCTTTGGAAATAGCTGGAGGTAGTGCCGTGACTCAGCGTAGAAAATCTCAAAGCGTGGGTTTGTTAATGATTGTTGTCTTCTCAGCAGTGCTATTGTGGGCGTTGGCTGCTATGGTCTGGCCCGCTCCTGGGGTGTATGCGAACTACCCACTGGTCACGGTGGACGGCAGCGCCAGGGTGGACGAGGGTGGGATCGTCGTCCCAGAGTTGAATACAGGCGATGCCAGCGTACTGGCCAATGGCAGCGGCCTTACCCTGACCAAAACTGTTGATGACGACACGCCCAATCCGGGCCAACTCATCACCTATACGATCACCATTAGCAATAGCGGCACCAGCAATGCCACCGACGCTCTCATCTCCGACACTCTACCCAGTGGTCTTACCCTCGCTGGGCCAGTCACCCTCGACCCGCCGAGCGCAGGTACAACCGGAACACCGCCCATCCTTGCCAGTGGCGTTACCATTACGGCCGGAGAGAGTGTTACCGTCACCTTCCCGGTCACAGTCAACACCGGACTGACCAGCGGCACGGTCATCACCAATACCGCAGCCGTCACTAGCACCGAAGTAAGCCCCCCTGTCACGGGCACAGTGAGCATCACCATTGCCAATGTAGCTCCCGTAGCCAGCGATATGACCCTGTCCACCCATGAAGATACCCCTCTCACCAGCACACTGAGTGCAAGTGACGCTAATGGAGATGGCCTGATTTATGATATTTTCATCAATCCCAGCCACGGCGGCGTCACCATCACCGATACGCTCACGGGCAGCTTTGTCTACACCTCAACTGAAGACTATAATGGTATTGACACCTTCACTTATATCGTCACCGACAGTGGCAGCTTGACCGATACCGCCACCGTCACCATCACCGTCCAGGCCGTCAATGACCCGCCAGTGGCCAACGACGACGTTTACAACGTCAACGAGGGTGACATTCTCACCGTCACCTTCTCCGCTGGCGTGCTCGCCAACGACACCGACATCGAAAATGACACCCTAACGACGACCTTGGTCAGTGCACCTTCGCATGGCACCCTAGACCTCAACCCCGACGGCTCCTTCACCTATGTCCACGACGGCGAGACAGACAGCGACCACTTCACCTACCAAGCCCACGATGGCACCGACTACTCCAACGTCGCCACGGCGACCATCAACATTCAGTTGTTCGATCCAGTGATCACGGCTATCACCGTCACCTCAGCCAGTCCAACTTATTTCTACGCTCCTCCGTTAGATGTAGATGCCGGTGGTCAAGTCTTCTTCAACAGTGTGTTTGGTGAGGGAGGGGGGCAGACGATCACCGTCACCATCTCTTTCACTGACGCCTACCCTTACAACCTGACGGGGAGCCCCGCCTTCGGTGATCCCCCTGGTTCTGATATCTCCGGTCCACCCTGGACTCTGACTTACACCATCGAGATGGGTGCCAACAGCGAGCCTAACCGCGTTTTCACCGTCACCGACAAAGCTGGGCTCACCGACACAGCCGTCATCACCTTCACCCGGGACAACGTTGATCCCATCGTTGAGTTCACCGACGTGACCAACCCTGGGTACGACTCCGGCGGTGGTGAGCTGGATACCGACGGCTCCAACTGGTATGATAAGGACGACTTCCCCAGCGGTAACTGGACTTTCACCTCCACTACCAGCGACGACGGTGCTGGTCGGGCCTCCTGTAGTGCTTTCTGGGATCATTCCAATGACACCTACGACCACACCACAGGTTGCACCCTCGACGGCGATGGCTCCTTCAGTAGTGTGAACAATGACGACGATGGCACTGTCACCGTGACGGTGACTATTACCGACCACGTGGGCAACTCGGCCAGCAACCTGGTTGTCTTCAGCATTGACAACACCAAACCGACCATCTATCCTGGCTCGCCCCCCATTGTCGAGGGTAGTCCGTACCTGTATGCCAATGATCTGACGGTCTACTATGGCGATGAGATGGGAACGGCATCGCAGGCCTTCACGGTACAAGGCAACGCCCAAGATAGTGGAGTCGGTCTGGATTACGTAGCCTACTCAGCGGCCTTGAACCAGGGGGCCTCTCAAGACTCCACCCACCTTGAGAACTGGTATCGTGACTATACAGCAAACCGAAACAACACTACATCAGGAGTGATCACGGTCACCGTTTATGATCGGGTAGGTAATTTTGCCACCCAGACCTTTACCTACACCAGAGACATCACCAGCCCGGACATCTACTACGGCTCACCTTCCGTCGTTGAGGACAGCGACTATCTATATGCTGAGGGAACCACCGTTTACTATAGCAATCAGATGGGCGGCATATCTCAAAGTTTCACCGTACAAGGGAATGCCGCTGACAACGGTGGCGGAGCTGGCCTCTGGCGGGCGACTTTCTCTTCCCCCGACCTCAATGACCCAGGCGACGACCTCATCCTCCCTGACTGGAGTGGCATTTATGACGTGGAGAGCAGCGATAGCGGGACTGGGCCCATCACTGTGAGGGTCTACGACAACGTAAGCAATTGGTCTGAAAAGACCTTCAACTACGTTGAAGATACTACTGCCCCCACCGTTAAACTCACCAACGTCACCGACCCCGGCTATGATTTCGCCGGTGACGAACTGGACGACGATGGCTCCAATTGGTATAATGACGGCGATTTCATCGCTGGTATCTGGGAGTTCACCTCCGATACCGCCGACGACGGCGCTGGCCTGGCCTCTGGCACCGCCTTCTGGGACCATTCGGGCCATCAGACCGTGCGCCCCTTGGACTGTGGCACCGACGGCGATGGCTTCTTCTCCGATGTCACCGGCGACGACGATGGCACCGTCACCGTCACGGTGACCATCGCCGACCATGTGGGCAACTCGGCCAGTGACGCTGTGGTCTTTAACATTGACAACACCAAACCGACTGTTACCTTACCGTCCATCAGTGAAAGCAGTGATTATCTGCATGCTGATGGTCTCACAATCTACTATGGCGATGATATGGGATCGGTGCAGACCTTCACCGTCAATGGTTCTTCAAATGACACTGGAGTAGGGCTCGACCGTGCCACGTTCTCGAGTGCTTTTGGTGCTACTCCAGACGATGATACCACCCCCAACACCTGGAGCGGGAGATATTACCCGGATAACCAGAATTGGGGCAACGGCACCATCTATGTCACCGTCTACGACCTGCTGGACAACGCTGCCTTCCGGACCTTCCACTACATCCGAGACATAACACCTCCTGTGGTAGATGTTACCTGCCCTGCTGTTACGTCTGTGCCCTCCTTCCTTGTCAGTTGGAATAACAGCGCCGATTCCCCGCCAGACGCCTCGGGTTTGAATCACCTCGACGTACAATATAAGGTGGGCTCTGACGGTCAGTGGCGAGATTGGCTTATGGACACCTCTTTAGCAGAGGCCACCTTCGGCCCCACCTTCCCTGTCATTGTGGAGGATAACTACACCTATTATTTCCTAGTGCGAGCTGAGGACAACGTCAGTAACGAGCAGCAATCCAATGGCGAGGATGCGACAACTTACCGCTCTGGCGTCAAGAAGGTCTTCCTGCCCATCGTCATAGCACCGGATCCCAACTGGGGCTTTGAGACAGGAAACTTTACCAGTTGGCAGCATGGCGGTGAACTGGCGCAGTCAGTCTCAACGGATATGCCTCACTCTGGCAACTACTCGGCGCTGCTCGGCAGTCCCAGTTACCCCTGCAACGGTGTACCGATCGGCAGCGCCTGGCTGCGCCGCAGCGTCACGGTGCCCTCCAGCGGCTCCCCGACCTTTTCGTTCTACTACCGGATTTTCACTCAAGACAAGACCGCCCCTGAATATCTTGGTGTGTTCGATCTCGGCACTGTTGTTCCATCTGGCGATCGCTTTGCTGTTGAAATCAACGGCGAACAATTGTTCGCAGATGCCAACACCACCAAGAAAGAGATATGCGACCCTGCCCACGGTATTCTCTACCCCACGCCACACGACTTGGACTGGCAGCACGGGATTGTCCCCCTGAGTAACTACAAGGGGCAGACCATCGAGATTACCTTCCACAACTATAACTGGCCCGACAAGTGGTACAACACGTATACCTATGTTGATGACGTCTCTGTGCAGTGGTGAGGGTACATAGCGCAGGGCCTGTCCTGGTCTTGTGGTGGGCCCTGGCGTGAACCATCGGGGGGCATGGTGGCCCCCCAATTCATTTGGGTGTGGTTAAGATGAGTTGGTAGTGACGGCTTTAGTCGTAATAGCGACTGAAGTCACCACTACGTCAACCCATTTTAGCCGACTCATTTATTTTGACTGAAGGGGGAAAGAGGGGAAAATGAATATTTTGGTCACCGGTGGGGCAGGCTACATCGGCAGCATTGTCGTCGAGGAGTTGGTCAAAGCGGGTGAGAGGGTTATCGTATACGATAATCTGAGCCAGGGGCACAGGGATGCCGTAGACCCGCAGGCAACCTTCATCAAGGGCGACCTGGCTGACATTGTCAGGTTGGAGGCTGTTTTCCAACAACACCATATCGAGGCTGTGATGCACTTTGCCTCCAGCACACTGGTAGCAGAGTCGGTGACCAACCCTCTGCTGTATTTCCGCAACAACGTGGCTTGTGGGTTGAACCTCTTCGAGGTGATGCTGCGGCATGGCGTCAAGAGGTTCATCCTGTCGTCCACGGCCAATCTCTTTGCCGAGCCCGAGCGCATGCCCATTGATGAAGAGGAGCGCATCGTGCCAGGCAGCCCCTACGGAGAATCAAAATTCATCCTGGAACGGATGCTCCAGTGGCTGGATCAGTCCCACGGCCTGAGATACGCCGCTCTGCGTTACTTCAATGCCGCCGGAGCTTCCCCTGACCATGGTGAGGATCACGATCCTGAGACCCACCTCATCCCCCTGGTCCTCAAAGTGGCCCTGGGCCAGCGAGGGCACATCGAAATCTACGGCACTGATTATCCCACTCCGGACGGCACCTGTGTGCGCGATTACATCCACGTTATTGACTTGGCTCAAGCCCACATCCTGGCCCTCCAGGCCCTCGAAGAGGGCAGCCGCGTCTACAACCTGGGCAACGGCCGGGGCTTCTCCGTGCGCGAAGTAATTGAGACGGCACGCCAGGTCACAGGCTACCCCATCCCGGCCATTGAAGGACCCCGCCGGCCTGGTGACCCGGCGGTTCTCATTGCCAGCTCTGCCAGGATATCACGCCAACTGGGCTGGCAACCTCGCTACCCCGATTTGCGGGCCATTATCTCCAGCGCCTGGGACTGGCACAGAAGGCATCCCCACGGATATAAGAACTAATGGGAGCTGACGTTCAATCCGCTGGCCTCCAGGGGACACGGATCATTACCTCCGTCCCCTGGCCGGGCGCCGATCTCAACGTCAGACGGCCGCCGACCAACTCGGCCCGCTCTCGTATGTTGACCATCCCCAGACTGCCCCGCTGCTCGTAATCGCTTTCCACCGCTGCTGTATCAAAGCCTACACCGTCATCCTGCACCATCACCATCAGCTCACCGGCTTGCTCAGCAAGCCTGACCCAGATGTTGTCCGCTTGGGCGTGCTTGAGAGCATTTTTGACCGCTTCCTGAACGATGGCAAAGATGGCCGCCTCATCCTTCAGGTCTCGGCGGGTGAGCTGGTCATCTCCCCTTTCTGTTCTAACTTCAAGGTGAAGCGTTGTGCCTGCTTCCTCCTTCTGCAGGCGCGTCAGAAACGTCTCCAGGGCAGGCACCAGCCCCTGGGTCTCCAAGACCAGAGGACGCAGTCTGAAGAGGAGCGTGCGCATCTGGTGGCTGGCACGCTGCCCCAATTCTGTCAACTGTCCTATCTCTTCCTCAACCAACGAGGGGTCACGGGTCAGAGCCTTCTTGACGAAATCGAGCCTCATCAGCATGGCGGCCACCAACTGGGTGGGGCCGTCGTGAAGGTCACGGGCTAACTCCTTTTGGACCTCCTCCTGGGCAACCACCACGCGGTCCCGTTCGGCCAGCACGCTCTGGTGAAGCCGGGCGTTCTCGATGGCGATGGCAGCATAGGTGGCTATGGAATTCAACAGGGTGAGATCGCTCTCGATAAAGTCGCCTTCCAGCTTGTTCATGATCTCGATAACACCGATGACCTTCCCTTTGACGACCATCGGCACGCAGAGGATTGACCTGGTCAGGAAGTCAGTGGTAATGTCCACCTCTTTGTAGTGACGGGGGTCCTTTTGGGCATCGGAGATCATCAGCGGCTCCCCGCTCTGAGCCACGTGCCCGACGATGCCCTGGCCCATCGGCAAGCGGAAGGGCTTCACGCCTTCAGCTTTCTCTCCCAGAGCAATCTGAAAAACCAGTTCCCCTGTCTCGTCGTCTATGAGCAGCAGAGAACCGGCTTCCACCTTGAGCACAGCATTGATCCGCTCCATGACCAAAGTAAGGACCTCGTCCAAATCGAGGGTAGAAGAGAGACTGGTACTCATTTCATTGAGGATCGCCAGTTCCTCTACCCTCCTTTCCAGGTTGCGGACTAGCTCTCCCTGCCGACGATACCGTTCCCCTTTCAGGTTCTCCATCTTCCACGCCGTTATGTCGTTGAAAACCACCACCCAGCCCTTGCTTTTCCCCGCCTCGACCCGAGAGATGGTAGCTAACAGGGTCCGTGGCAACGGTTCGCTCAGTTCTATCTCACCGGTAGCAGTGGAGCGTTCCTCACCTGCTATCTTCTGGAGGAGGCTGTCCAGCTCTGAGGCTGGGAGTATCGCTGATACAGGTTGTCCCACGATAGATTCGACTTCCCGCTCGATGAGGGCGCAGAAGGCAGGATTTGCGTCCATAATGCGGAGATCATCGCTGGTGATTAACAGTCCACCGGTCATGCTGTCAAAAACGGCCTGCATTCTACGACTGATTGCCTCCAGCGTCTCTCGCCTGGCTTTCTCCGCTTGATAAACCCTCCGCAGGTCACGACCATAGAGAATCGCCTGCTTTTGCGATAGCTTTAGTTGCCTCTCCAGTTCTGAGAGTTTGTCGTCGTGTGACATCTGTCTCCCCTTTTCTCCAGCCAAACGCACATTTTATTGTTTTGAACCGCCCCCCTTTGGAAAACTTATCGGGCTGGACCCGGCGACCCAGAAACGCCCCCCGCCGCAGCGCGGAGCTATACGCCGCAATCGCCCGGGCCAACGCTATCACCAAGGAGATGGTCGAGAAATACGCGCCGCAGGTTATGGATCAAGTGTTCACCCAACCAACCCAAGCCCGGTCGCCATCGCCTCATCAAAATTGCCGATAAATGTCCACCAGTTGGTCAATGGACGGCCCCGGTAAGTCAGACCGTTGTTTGCTCCCCGGTATGTTTTGCATCAGTAGATGAACCAAGTCAGGCTATCGCCATTCCAACGGGTGCAGTTCATGCGCTGCTTTTGGCCGGGTAACCGTTCAGCCGCCCCATCAGGGCATGGCAACACTGGCCAGAGCGAGCGCTGATTGAGTAGTGACTTGGGTTGAGTAGCGAAGCGTATCGAAACCAGCGTATCGAAATCAAGCGAGCGAGGCCGTGTGCACAACCCGCTTAGTCTCGATACGTCGCTTCGCCCCTACTCGACTGGCACTGGACTCGCCCCCTGAACGGTTACTCTCAGCTTATCACAAAGGTACCACATCCAAAGTGTGTCTGTTTTCCGATATGAAGTATGGATGCCAGCTCGAGATAAGGGATGATTGGATGCGGGATAGATGCAAAGGTTTGTGTTCCTATCCAACGCCCTGGCCAACGCTTGGGGGCCGGTTCAAGATTTGTACGACGAATAGGGACAAGAGAAGCCTGTTCCATAACGACCCGGAGCGATGACTGTTCCTCCGCGCTCAAAGTGTCCCACACATCGTTGGGTGTATGGTGTTTGCCTGGTAATGATAGACTCATCCTGGCTATCAGGGACTCTAGTATACCCTGTAGGGTTGGCACTTGATGAGAGGCTAATTTCTTCTTGTTGTGTTGTCTGCCACTGGCGCTTGCGTCGCTGGCCAAATCAAAAGGTGTTAGCCAGGTTAGGCGGTCGAATACACGCTCTGACCTCAAATCAAAAGTCAATCCTTCAGCCCACTGAACGGGGGTCGCACGATAGTTTAGGTCTAGGCGCCCGTCACTCACTACGGGCTCCCACTGGGGTCCCCGTGCTACATAAACTGCATGGATATCGAATCGGCCCCAGAGGCTGTTCTGGCGCTGCCATTGCGGATCAGAAACACTCCCTGCTTCCTCCAGGGCCGGCAAGATAACTTCTAGAAAAAGTCCATGATCTGCGCTTTCTCCCATAAGCTTGAGTTCCCACAGGATCAACTCTCCCTGTCCATAGGTCAGCTTGCCTGGATAAACGAACAATACCGCTTCAATCGGCCAGGATACTTCTGGCACCATAGCGGGTTTTTTCTTCCCTATGAGCGAGATTCCGTCATATTCATCCCAAGGAGCCAGGGCTTTGCGCCAGGGACGGGCTTGACGAGTTGGAAGACGATTGGCAATTATGGTCCCTAGGACCAGGGATAGCTCTGTGGATAGACACCTCGGCAACCGGACCAACGAGCTATTGACCCGCCACACAAATAGATAACGAATGAATTTAATAGATTTGATAAAAGGCCACATAATCAACAAGTTCGTATAACAATTTGACCCGATTTCTTGGCCACTGTCGAATTCTCCAGGCACTCAGCATATCTTTGGCTTCCTGACTCAGGTGTCCCATGAATCTTCCCCAGTAAAACTGCTCCTCGCTGGTGTCCTCTAGATTCAACAGCTCGTAGAGCGACGCTTGTTCTTCGGGGCGCAGCATTGTCCGAAAGACCGCTGCCATTTCTAGCAGGCTCAAGAACTCAGAAATTTCAAAGGTAAGCAATCCCTGTTGGTCACGTGTATGGGGTTTCAGGATTTGATAGGGTGCAGAATAGAACCGAACACGTAATTGGTCCATGGGAAAACGCGCCTCATGCTGGACAGCTCTGCAGAGGATATCTCCCATACCCATTCCTTTTCTCGCTCCTGTCGTGGGGAGTATTTGGACAAGCCCCTTTAGATCAGATCCATGATAGATGGCGAGTTCCTTGAGCCAGTCCTTTAACTCGTGTCGGGGCATCATCAGCAGAAAATGATTCTCGTCATAGGCATAAGCGCCAAAGATGTGATGATCGGAAAATCCCTCACCCATTTGAAGCTGCTTCGACAAACGATTGACAAAACTCCAGATGACGATGGATTGACGAGAGATATCGCCCAACCTGCTGGCTCTAGCCAGAATAGCCTGACAGGATTGACAGTAATTCTGCCGGGGGGAAGATAGACGAGGATAGATCCAGCATCGTTGACAAGGGCCGTTGAGGGCAGAATGAGGCGGCCCGATCTCTTCCTCGCTGGGAAAGAGATCGGGCTTGGTCGTAAGATATTCCAGGGTAGCTAACAACTCGGCGCCGGTCCGACTGCGGCGTAGCCAATCAAAGCTGCTTAGCATTCAGTGCCTTTCGCAGTGCCGTGTAATGCTCAATTACACTGGGCTTGATCCATTCGTCAACCTGTATGGGCAGACGCCAGCTCTGTTCGGGCTTGCCAGCGTACCGCTTGGCCCAGTCAATCAGAAAACTGTCCGGGAGAATTTGCAGGCGCAGGCTGCCAAAACCGAGGTAGCGGTTGTTTCCCATCTTGTGAGCGAGTCCTGGTTCCAGTACCACACACCATATCAACCTTTGTAGTTCTTGTTCATCGAGGTTCCAGAAGCGAATTGTAAAACGGGCGCGTGCGCCAGGCAATATGGCTCTGAAATAACGGGCCTGGAATGTGTCCGGTTGGAAATCATCTAACCGCTCGACGATTGGAGCCAGCGGGGCATGAGGGAAGATCCGCCAGTTCTTGCCGATAAGTAGTGTGGCAGCAGAACTGCCCAGCGTGTGTTTCCATTGACCTCCGGTGTATTGCCATCCACCGTATGGGTAGGGCACTTTAAACCAGGCCAACTCGGGTTCCTCAAACAGGCCAAAGCTAAAAGACAAACGCCCCATGATCGCCTGGTTTGGCCCCGTTCCCACCCAACCGAACAAGCTATCTGACGGGGTCAAGCGGCTAATATCGGGGCTTGGCTCCCGGGAATCGCTGGCAATGGAATAGATGTGGCGCAGCATCCCTTTGATGCTCCGGCTGGGAAGCGCGTAGACCTTGTTGGGACCCCGCTGGGCTGCCTCAGGGGGGGCCATGGAGAAAAAGTCCCAGCCGTTTGCGGGACCATCTGCCAGAGTGGCTTTGAAGGACGGTTCACCACTCTCTCGTATGTTGATGGGCGTCAAGACCTCTGCTTCCACTGCCAGCGTGCCACAATGGCCGCCAAAAGCCCGATGCGAGATAAAGCCAGCGCTGGCTTTGGGCGGCGTTGGAGAGACTTGTGTCTGAGTGGGAACGAGAGGGTAGATGGCCTCCAATGCCTTAGCGGCCGCTTCACCCTCAAGGTCTAGCCTTTGCCAAATACCATCCTGACTCAACGTCTGTTTTCCAAACAACTTTTCTCCCACACCGTCCGGGTCCGCTGTTAGCCATATCAGTTTGGACACATCCGCCTTGACCCAACCAAAACCACTGGTCTTTTCACCACCCAAGGGGATGTCGCCCCTTTGAAAATCCTCCAGCAAATGGACCAGGAGAGAAATCGCCTCCATGTCTTGCTCTTCAATATCTTGAATATCCACCTGGAGTTGAAATGCAAGCTGATCTCCATAGACAAAGAGATAATCGCGCTTGGCGGTCTCTATCGGCTGTCCTGTCTTGGGATCCATCTTGACCCCGTCCATAGAGCACCAGGCGCGTTCCGGGTCATGCGGATCTGTGAGATAGGCGTCGGAGAAAAAGACCAGTCCTCGTTGCCCTTGAGCACCAAAGAGATGGTCCAACACGCCGGTGGTCTTGGCAGATTCACCCCACAGGGTTTTTAGCACCTGTGAGGCGCGCTTTCTAAATGCCCCCTTGATCGTGCTGCCGGGGATATAAATCTCCCAGGCTCCCTGTTCTTGTGAAGACGGTGACCAAGACAGCATACGCATGAACACCGTATCGTAGGGTTTGCCATACTTGCGGGATATTTCTCGATTGGACACGCCGCCGGCCCGAAAATCAACATGGTGGGGCTGGGCCAGTTCCTGGCGAGTACGATCACGATAGGCTTTGAGGAAGGCGATCATGTTCTCGTCATTGGTGATGCTTTTGTTCAAATTCCTGGCGTTTAATATGTGGTGGAAGCGCACTCGCCTGTGGGTGTCAACAAATTCTCTCCACGCTGCAGGACTGACACCCTCTGGAACCAACTCCCTGTCGCCCCACTGATACTCGTCAATCTTGCCCTGAAGTAACATGGTCTTGATCCGCAAGTGTTCCTCACGGTTGGCAATTTCCGCGTCCACCCAGGCGTCGCTCTGAAGCAAATTGACTTGTTGGTCCACCTGTTGGAAGAGCCGGGGGAGGACCTTTTGACACGCTGGAGTCAGAATCTCTATCAGGGCCGCCTCGCTCTGAATTTGTTCTGCGAGGCGGTCTTCCAGGGTGACATCTAACCCCAGGCCATCGGCGACTTCTAGCCAGACTTCACGATTGAGCTGTTGGCTGGCCTGGCGTTGTTGTACCATGACCTTGAGAACGCGGTTAGCCATGTTGGCTTTATCCCCAAGGGCTTCTGTGACAGCGGCCTCGGCCGCTTCTTCGCCGGGGAAAGGTTGCTCGACCAGGGGTTGAATTCGAGCGAGTATTTTTTCAGAGAGCGCATATTTTCCCTTGCCTAGCTTGGCCACGGCTTCAATTGGCAAGATCCAAGTCTCGACTTCTCCGATAGAACGCTCCCTCAACCAAATCGCAATGATTCTTGGAAGATACTCGGCGAACTTTTGCTTCCAATCTTCCGGGTTGAGGATCGGTCCTGCCAGTCCCATCTCCAGCCGCTCACGGATGGGGGTGGGCAGATCTCGCATCGCTTCTACCAACACACGGCCTTCAATAGCGGCAAAGGAAGGCACATCAGGATCTACCTTGCCCCAGTTCCAGCCGACCAAAACGGGGTTCATGGCATTAAAGGTCAGAAACATCCTTAAATGATTCGCTCCAGAATGTAGGCGGGGGAGTGTTTCGGGAGCCGAAAACGGCAGGTCCATTTCAAGGCCAATGCGCCCCAACCCTTTGCTCTTGCCAGCCCCGAACCAAAATCGTCCTTCCTGTAGTTCCCGTAGGACATAGTACAGCCGGGCTGCATTTTCACCTTGCTGCAAGGCCGACTCGTTTATGGACAAAGTGAAATCGAAAACAGAGTTGCGGAACAACGTTTCCATTTTGTAATTTGCGTTCGCTTCCGCAGCCCAGCGATCCTCATCCAACTTTATTCCCATACGCAAGTCAAAAAAGCGATCTCGAGGATAACTCTCTTCTTGCAACTGGCACCCTACTCTAGTAATGAGCCCTTTCGGTATAGGAGAGTCGTATAATCGTAACCACATTCGATCAAGCAGGCCCAGGTTCTTGCTATCGCGCGATTGCCCAATGAAGGCGTCCATCAAGGACTGGGCCGTACCCGCGATTTCCCCAGCCAGAGAGACCAACCGGTGGGTCCCATCTCCATCCCTTGTAAAAAGGGTTTTGCGTGCATTACCCCTATAAATCGGGGATTCCGCATAGAGTTTACCTTTCAGAATCATGATAACCTCCTTCTCTCTCTTCTTTCTATTGCTCTTACCTTTATCTTGGCCGATACGGAAAATGCAACATGGCCTCGGCCGTCGCCAGTAGAAATGGGGCGATAATCAGTTGACCAACTTTTGCTCATTAACCTGGAAGATGGAGACGCAAATGCAAACCCGCCCGGCCATCGGTGAAGCGACCGATTGACCGGGCGGGGGAATTGTGCTAGGACTAGATTATGGAAAGGCCCGGGTGGACGGATCACCTTGGCCGGCAGATTACCTCTCGTGGGCCAGACGAAGGGGTGTACGATCAATCCCAGGGAATCAAAGAATATCTCCTGGGTTTTTGTTTCGCTACTGTGATAAGTGAATTGCCCTTCCTTATCGAACTTGATCGTGGGGAGCCTCGGCCCAGGGCCACGAGAGTTGGTGTGCCCCTGCTCTACATTGATTATTATTATATCATACTCTTTTCCAGGGGGCAAATGCAACCCCGGCCGGCGGTGCAAGCCTGACCGGAAACAAAACCGATTGAGGGATGGGTGGGGACAAGCTTACCACAAGGGTAAATGGCGGAGCCGAGATGGGTGGTCTCGGCTCCAGGGGAATGATAGGGGAGTCGGGGCGAGAGGATTTGAACCTCCGACCTCACGGACCCGAACCGTGCGCGCTAGCCGATCTGCGCTACGCCCCGGCCTGGGCTGTGACCTTACATCGCTCGTGGTCACAGACTCTGGTAGTTCATATTATAATCTATTTTCGCTATATTTGCAAGCTCAGGGGGGGCGTATCCTGGGCAAAGTCACGGTTGCGATGGGTCGCGTTTGGTGATATAATGACGTATGTAGGACCTGGATCCATAGGAACAAGCGGGCCATAGGCCATAAGTCAAAGGGGTTAGCTATGCCGTTCTACTGGGTGGGCCCTTGGGCAGATCCATACTTCACTTTACCCGTCCGTACCGAGTGGTATCTCTTCTTGAGCCTGCACCTGATCATTTTAGCCTTTGTCCTTTATCGCTGGCGGGGTGATTTCCGTCGTCTGGGAGGCAAGGGCATTTTTCTACTTTTGGGGCTGGTTCTGGCAGCAGCTTTGCTGAGCAACGCCTGTAAGTTCCACCCCACAAGCGAGGACGCTGTTCTGGTGCCTGCCAGACCCGATTTGCCTCTCTTGGCTGGTTTACCCACCCTGTTGGCAGCCAGTCTGTTGGGTGCAGGGCCAGCTACCCTCGTCGCTTTTATCGGCGGCATGGTCAGAGGGCTGTTTGAGAATCATCTCATTCTACGGCCTTTTGAGATAGCCGTCTTTGGCCTTCTGGTTGGCTTTCTGATACGGCAGGACTATGCGGGACGCCTTTTCTCTATCCTTCGACAGCCCATCGTAGCCAGTCTTCTGGCCGCGCTGCTGGCTTGGACCATTTTCTTCTGGTCCTTCTATGTTTATGCCGCAGGGCCATTCCTTTCCGTCTTCATTAGCTCCTTTGCTGCTGCCCTAGGCTATCTGCCCTTCATATTGCTGGAGGGCCTTATCGCTGGCCTTGTCGTGCAGGCATTGCTGTTATTGCTTCCCAGGTTGAAGCCAGTCGTTGAGGCCCAGCAAACTCCCCCTTATGGCTACAGTCTCAACCGCCGTCTTCTCTTTTTCGTCGTCCCTTTGATCCTGGCTTTCATCTTGGCCCTTTTCTACGTCGTCAACGTGAAAGCCATCCAGGTGGCCACCGGACAGATCACAGCCCAGATGGCCAGAGATGCTCAGAACATGGCCGAAGAGCGTATTCCCATCTTTCTCCTCTACGGGCAGGCTACACTGCAAGGGCTTGCCCGTAGTGAAGACCTGCAAAGTGAGAGCTACCAGGTCCGTCAGGACAGGTTAGAGAAAGATGGCCGCTCCAGTGCCTTTTTCCGCCAACTTTTCTTGCTGGATAACAACCTGGCTCTGCTCAACATTTATCCCGAGTCACCTCCAGAGGGGCTCACTCTCTCCAGTGAAGAGGTGGCCGGTATCGTCAAGATGACCGGAGGAGAAGCGGCGTCGCAGAGGACCCCGGCCTACCGTCTGCCTATGGGTGATCTGGTCATCTCTTTCATTGAACGGCTGGAGGATGAGGCCACGGGTGAGCCGCGCGGCATTCTGGTGGGCCGGGCCGATATGGGGGAAAGCAACCCTACGATGCGCGGTATCCTGGCCGGTTTGCAACCAGCCGCAGGAGAGGGCCTTGGTTTTGTGGTGGATGAGCGGGGCTACATCATCGCTCACCCCGACCAAGGAGTCCTCCTCTCGTCGTGGATGGTAGAGGGTTCCAGGTTGCCCTCTTCTGATTCCCTTCCCGGCGAGGCCTATCAGCATACTGATGAAAACGGCGAGACCCGGTTAATCTATCACATGCCCGTGCTCGGCCAACCCTGGTCGGTAGTGATTATGGTCCCCTACGAGGTGGTCATGGACTTGGCGGTCGAGATATCGGTCCCCCTCTTGATTTTCCTGGCCTTGATGACCCTGGCAGTCACCGCCCTGATCCTATTGGTCATCTCTCACCTGACGCGGCCTCTCCAGGTGCTGGCTGAGGCCTCCAGCCAGATTGCACGGGGGGATCTGACAGCCCAGGTGAAGGTGGGTGGTGAGGACGAAGTAGGCCAACTTGGCGCCGCCTTTGAGCAGATGCGGGTCAGGCTGAAAGAAAGTTTTGAGGCCATTGAACGCGAAAGGGGGCGATTGAAGGCTATTCTGGACAGCACCACTGATGCCATCCTTGTGACGGACAGTCGGGGCCACCTGATGCTGGCCAATCCCGCTGCAGAACACGCTTTCGGCATCAAGACCGCTGATGCAGTGACGCGTCCTCTGGCTCAGGCCATCGCCAATGAGCCTTTGGAACAGCTCTTCACCCGACCAGCAGGGGACCGAGAGGCTCTTGTGGAGGAGATTCCTTTGCCTGATGGACGGATCCTTTACGCCAGTGCTGCAACCATAGCCGACAGTGACGGGCGGGCTATTGGTCGTGTGGCGGTCATGCGCGACATCACTGCCTTGAAGGAATTGGACGCGATGAAAGACGAGTTCGTGGCCACTGTCTCCCATGACCTGCGCTCCCCTTTGACTTTTATGCGCGGCTACGTGACCATGATTTCTACCGCCGGCGATCTCAACGAAAAACAGCAGGAATTCGTTGATAAGATCATAAGGGGCGTTGATCAGATGTCAGAGCTCATTGATGACCTTTTGGACATCGGCCGGATCGAGGCTGGCGTGGGGATCGAAATGGCCCCTTGTGAAATGAGCAGTTTAGTAAGAATGGTTGTGGCTGAGTTGAGCGGGCGAGCCGAAGCCAAAAACCTGAAACTCCAATTAGAACTGCCCCCAACTCTGCCACTGATTGTCGGCGACGGGGCCCTCATCAAACGGGCTGTGGCTAACTTGGTGGACAATGCTATCAAGTATACGCCAGAAGGTTCGGTCACCGTGAGAGTCAGGGAAAGGGATAGCTACCTGGTGGTGAGCGTCAGCGATACGGGTATTGGCATCGCTCCGGCTGACCAAATGCGCCTCTTCGAGAAATTCTACCGCATAAAGCGCCGCGATACCATCAGGATCAAGGGGACAGGGCTGGGTCTGGCCATTGTCAAATCCATCGCTGAGAGGCATAACGGCAAAGCCTGGGTAGAGAGCAAGCTGGGGAAGGGAAGCACCTTCCATCTGGCTCTGCCCAAAGAACAACCTGGACGGTCGTGACCATGAGCTTGCAAATCGGTATCGTCGGCTTGCCCAACGTGGGCAAATCCACTGTCTTCAACGCCCTCACCAAAGCAGGAGCGGCTGTAGCCAGCTACCCCTTCACCACCATTGATCCTAACGTAGGAGTGGCCGAGGTGGACGACCAGCGGCTAAAGGACATCGCCGCTCTGGTTGGTCCGGAGCGCGTCGTGCCCACCGCGATCCAGTTTGTAGACATCGCCGGTCTGGTGAAGGGAGCCAGCCGTGGCGAGGGCCTGGGC
>Ga0315308_1000494_pt1 | contig 22037 bp, 21 predicted proteins | sample TDP3_MG_FD_203078 | JGI IMG/M metagenome (GOLD analysis project Ga0315308, IMG submission 203078) | Freshwater sediment microbial communities from Lake Towuti, South Sulawesi, Indonesia - TDP3 | ecosystem: Environmental > Aquatic > Freshwater > Lake > Sediment | place: Indonesia: South Sulawesi... | reverse complement strand
AAAATCCCAAGGAGAAACCAAAACAATGTCTCCCACTCTGATCCACACTCTTCTCTTCAACTTGCCTCGAACTCTGCACAATCGTTCTTTGCCGTCTTGACACTTCACCAAGATTCTGTCATAACCCATCATCCGGACAGCTATGCCCAGTACATCATTTGCAACTGGCAACACTATATTTTCTATCTCTCCTTCGCTGATGACCTTCCTTTTGCCCAAAGCTTTACCCCTAGTTCTCTCCATCTACAAGAAGAAACCCACTTTAAAACGTTAGCGTTACTGATACAGAAGACAACGTAGATTATTCAACCGATTATTTCCACTAGACTTCCAAATGCTTGACCTGGCACGCCGTTTCTGAAACGAGCCCTAACGAGGACCATCTGAGTTTAAATTCCACGTAGCCTATCTCGCCTATTCTCGCTCATGGGACAAAACCGTCTCGCAAGAGACCGAGACAAAGTGAAATGAAATCATATAGTCACTTTCAAACCAAGAGATAGACTATTCAACCTTTTACGAAAAAATGGGTCAATACACAGGAAATAGTTCCAAACACTATGCTTGGCCCAGAGATACCATAGTGACTCAGAGAAAGAGGGACTGGCGAAAAAGAGAAGCGAAAGACGCAAGGCACAGAGGAAAAAGCTGAGGATTACGCGAAACATGCATCAATACTGACGCACTAACTATTTTTCATGACGCTCACTTTTCCGCTTCTGCCGACCTTTAACTGACGTACACCTCTAAATACAATAACATTTGCTTTTTCAATTTGAATGAGGTCACCCGTAGAAATTTCATCTATTTGTTTGTTCCATAAAGGCAATTGGATGGTTCCAGTTTCGTCAGTAACGAGGGCGTTTGCCACATTAGCGTAGAAACCAAAGCGGGTTGCGACGAGCCTTGGTCGAGATACTTCGAGAACCCTTGCCTTTATGTTAATGCGTTTCATTCCAACCCTTAAATCTTTAATCTGAGGGTGTTTTGATTTAGCCTCTTGGGCTGGGTTTCTTATAGACGATAGTCTATACGTAAACTCTTTGAGTGGATTAGCTTTTGCAAGAATGTGCGTAGATATATGAAATTGTGCAATCACTTTAGGACCACTGGTTATGAGAAAGATTGCGTAATCTCGTGTCTTTGCTCGGCATTCAATCGATAGTTCTCCACACGTAGCTTCTTCATGTTCAAAAGCATCAAGAAAACTACTAAAAAATTTGTCTGAGTCAATTCCGTGTTTCAGTGAAGCTCTAGCGAGATACTCGAGAAGCCGCATATCATAGTATGAGTGATACCAGCCGGCAGGTCTTCCTCGTGTAGTCCATACTTTGTTTCGCATTTTACCTGTTTCCTATTCTCGTGTTAACGTGATTTCGATCGCTGAAACCATCCTTGCTTTGCTTTCGCCTTGGTAGCATTTCTTCAGTTCCTATGGTGATTTTGCCCATGCTCAGTCCCTTCATGAATCTGCGTTTGGTTAGCTCGACAGCAGTAGTTATTGCTTGTCCTCTCGCCTTCAAAGTAACCTCTTTGGCGTTGGACCCGGTGAAACTTGTTATAACCCCCAACACGTAATCCATCAGGGTTTTCTCCTCACGTATATGACATTTGGTTCTCCAGATAAAATTTAACTCCCTCTTTTCGGTGTTGGTAAATGCAATAGGTGAGCCTGACTTTTAAACATAACTAGCGCGGACTTGAACCCGTTTGGGTATGGGGACGGGCAGCCCCATCACTTCGCTGATCCTTCAGATGAAGAGTTTTTACAATGTGTCGTCTTTTTTCTACAGAGTATGTTACTCCTAATGGGACGGTTTTAGAATTCGGCACGACTGCTTCTTTTCGTTAAATTTCTCTTTCTGTTTGCATTAATTCTCATTTCATCAGAAAGTGTTTATAGATGGGATGTCCTCTAAACCGCAGCGTTGTCTCTGATTTTTCTATGGTTCCGCTGGGCAGCCTCATGCAAATGGAGCTCACAATGGCTCCATCTGGAATGAAGCGGACGCCGTCCAGAAGCTCGCCTTTGGTCACGCCAGAAGCTGCAAAAACTAGTTCATTGCCCTTTGCTAACTCGTCTTGATTGTAAGTTTTGTCTACGTCAACACCTTCAGTCTTAAGTCTGTCAAGCCTCTTAGGGTCATCCTTCTCGTCCTTCCACACCTTTACAAGCATTGTTCCGCCCAAACATTTCACAGCTGTTGCCGCGATGGTTGCTTCGGGTCCGGCGCCAGCCCCTACGAGGAGGTCAACACCCGAACTGGGGATGCATGTTACCACTGCCGCTGCGATGTCGCCGTCAGGAATCAAGATAATCCTCACACCCAGTTTTCTGAGGCTTTGAAGAATCTCCAGATGCCTTTCACGCTCCAACATTATGACGGTGAAGTTTTCAGGTGGCAAACCTTTTTCCCGAGCTACTGTGTGGACAGTTTCTTCTATGGACATGTCTAAAGAAATCTTGCCAATGGAATGGTGATCAGTCGCCACTTTGAAGTAGTATCCGTCGTCTGGAAGAACTTGGAAACAACCAGCAGGCGCACAAGCGAGAGCGGAAATAGCGTCTTTCCTTCCTTTAGAGGCTGCGGTGCTGCCGTCAACAGGGTCTACGACAAACTCGACTCTAGGTCCTTTTCCCGTTCCAACCTTCTCTCTTCGCGTAAATGCTGGTGCGTTGTTTTTGGGTCCTTCACACGAGATAACTTCTCCTTCCACGTCTGTCTGAGCTAAAACAGCCCTTGAAAACTCGACAGCCTTCGCGTCTATCAGGTCAGGATTACCCTGACCAATGTGCAGTGCAGCCCCAACAGCCGCAGCGACAGTAATACGAGTCAATGAAGGCGCCAAAGCCCTAAGAGAAACCAAACATACACCTCCCAAGTCACTTGTAAATCTTTAATGGTTTTCCCAGCAGCTTCTTGTCTATTTCTTTTATGCCTAACCCATACTGTTTCGGGAATACCCGCATCGAATCTTTGACTCTCGTTCCGCCCTTCTTAACGAGCTTGTCCTTCAGTAAAAGGTCGGAGTCTAGGTCCGCGTATTGTATGTTCTTGACTGCTGCGGCTAGGTGGGCTCCGGCGGCTATGCCTATTTCTGATTCTCCCATGCATCCAATCATGCACGGTATTCCAGCGGCTTCAGCGATGTCGGTGATTTTTCTGCCCTTCAGTATTCCTCCGCTTTTCATCAGTTTTATGTTTATGAGGTCTACGGCTTCGGCTTGAATTAAGCCTAAGGCATCCTCTGGCGAGTGTACGCTCTCATCTGCCATTATCGGTATGGGCGAGTTTTTTCTGACATTTACTAAGCCTTTGAGGTCTACTGCTGGAACGGGTTGCTCGGCGAACTGAATGTCAAACTTCTCCATTTCGTCAAGGGCGCCTATGGCTTGTCGGGGTGTCCACCCTTGATTTGCATCAATTCTCATCTGTGTATCGCCGCCCACTGCCTCACGGATAAGCTTAACGCGTTGAACATCCTCAGCGGGGTTGACTCCCACCTTAACTTTTAGGGCTTTAAACCCCTTCTTCACGGCTTTAACAGCATCCCTAGCCATCTCTTCTGGAGACTTGATGCCTAAAGTTATGTCTGTTAAAACTTCTGTGCGGTAGCCACCCATCAACATAAAAAGAGGTTTTCGAACAGTCTTTCCCAAAATGTCGTGTAGCGCCATGTCTACAGCAGCCTTCGCAGCCGGATTTCCCTCAACAATCGAGTCCATAACCTCAACGTCTTGCTCTATTCTTAAGGGACACATGCCAATCAGTTTCGGCGCGATCTTATCAAGAGTTTTGACAACAGTTTCTGCTGTTTCGCCTGTCACCCTTTCAGATGGTGAGGATTCACCCCAGCCAACCACGTCGTAATCCGTAACTATCTTTACGACGACGTTTTGGCTTTCAGTGCTTGCTCCAGGAGCAATTCTGAACGGTTCCCTGTAGCCCAGGGTAACGGGGTAGACTTCAATCTGCTGAATACCCAAACTCAAGCACCAGAAACAAGTTTGCGCTTTTCTAGTGGAAAAGCTTTACTGAAGCTCCTCAACGGGTGTTTTTCCGCGCCTTCTTAATCCCCTAAACTTCAGCTTTGCCGTTAAGATTTTCTCGGTTGCAAACAACCGTGAAGCCGCATACATTACAAGCAACGTGAAGGCGGCAACATAAACGATTCCCAGCACAGCAGTCCAGTAGTCACCCATTATGACGGCTTTTGATGCTATAATTGGATGGCTGTAGGGAATCGCGTAAATGACTATTCTTAATGCAAGTGGTAAACTGTTAACGTCCAAATACATCAAGGCAAGCGATGGAATGAATATTAGGGGATAAATGTAACCGATTATGGATTGGGCACTTCGCACGTCCTCTGCAAAGGCAGATATTATCACCGCTAGTGCCAGAGCTGAAAGTAAAGTAACGAAAAGCGAAATCCCCAGAAGCAAATAACCAAAAAGCGACGGAACAAGCCCTAAAGACGTCAAATCTACGGTTATGCCCGCAGGAATTCTTGCCATAAAAGAACCCATCCAATAGTTAAAACCAACCATGTATGCTAGAGCACCAATACCTGCAACGAGAATTGAACCCGACAATTTTCCTATTAGAATAGCGAAACGATCCATGGGCAAAGTTAACAGTGTTTCTAAGGTTTTCTCTTCTTTTTCCATGGCTACAGAGGTTGCGGCTATCTGCATGGAATAGCTGAGCAAAATCATTATTGTAATTGGCATGGCAATTGCTTGAGAAAGCATTAAACCAGAAAGCATGCTTGGATCTACCCCCTCAACAATTTCCCCTTTAATAATAGCAGATTTTTCAGCATATACAACATCGGGAGCCATTACTCTGTTGAATTGACCCACTAAATCATCTATAATGGAAGAACCAATACTCTCGAACATGCCGCTACCTGAGAAAACTCCATAGAATTTTACGGAAGCCTTTAGGCTAAAATCGCCTTGCATACGCTTAGTCACATTTTCGCTGAAGCCGGGTGGAATCTCTATGAATTGTGTAGCGTTGTATTCTGCCAACAAGTTGTGGGTTACGGCTTGTTCTGGAGTTGTATTATTGACAACAAAGACTCTCACGAAAGAAGTAAGGTTATTAATGAAGATTTCTGACCAGTTTCCTCCGTCATTGTTTAAAACCAGCAAAGTTGCTTTTTGCGCTTGTTCTTGTGCTGATTGTATTGAGTAATTCATTATGCCGCCTAACACTGGAAACATTATTAAGGGGAGAATTATCATTCCCAATAGTATCTTTGGGTCTCTGACTAGCTCTTTTAGCTCTTTTACTAAAAAGTTTCCGAAGCCCTTAAGCAAGCCCAACCACCCTCGCAAAAACCTCTTCTAAATTTGCGCTCTCAAACTTTTCTTTTAGTTCTTGCGGTTTTCCCTCTGCAACAATCTTGCCCTTGTTTAGCAGAGCAACTCTGTCGCATAGGTGTTCGACTTCAAGCATGTTGTGGCTTGAAAGCAGAACTGTTACGCCGTGCTCTTGAACGTATCGCTTGATTATTTCTCTAACGTGATATGCGTGCAGAACATCCAATCCGCTCGTGGGTTCATCTAAAATGGCTAGTTTAGGCTTGTTCATCAATGCCCTTGCGACAAGAAGCCTTCGTTTCATTCCTTTACTGTAGGTCTTAGTCTTATCCTTTAATCGTTCACCCAGACCGGTAATCTCTGTCGCTTCCTTAACCATCTCATTAACTTCATCTTTATCTTTGCTGTTAAACTTAGCCATAAACTGCAAATATTCCCAGCCGGAAAGGTTTCTGTAAGTTCCAGCCTCTTCGGGAAGATAAGCTATGATTTTGCGAACTTCAGGAGCATCGCGGACAGCATCTAAACCGAAAACCTTCACACTGCCAGACGTAGGCAAAAGCAAAGTGGAAATAACACGTAAAGCCGTGGTTTTTCCCGCGCCATTAGGACCGATAAGACCGAAGATTTCACGAGACCTCACTTTAATGTTCAAGCGATTTAAAGCCCGTATCTTACCAAAATCTTTAGTTAAGTCAACCGCCTCAATGACAACATCCAAATTAAATCACACACAGTATTTGTGTATTCATTAAAAATCCCGTAGAAAAACTTTACGATTTAACGTCTTTTTTTTAAAACACGAATCATAAAAGACTGCAGAATTAAGGCATTTTCACTAAAAATATCCAAAAACGCGGTTTTGCAGTTAGTTTCATGCGTAAGATTTATAACATGTTACTAATGATAACTAAATTTTTGTGGACTAAAATGGAAATGGAACAGATAGCGAAATGGGCGTACATAGCCTTCGTTGCTGTAGCAATTGTAATGGGATTAGTGGTTGGCTACATGACTTGGAATAATCCCGCAGACCCTGCTGTTGCAGACACTGACGGATATGTAACTCTAATCATGCTAATCTTAGGAATCGTCATCGGAGTCACAAGCATAACTGCGAAGGAAATCACTCCGTTTCTTATAGCAACAATTGCCCTAATGGTAGCTGGTACTGGAATCGGCGTTGGCATTGGTGGTGTCTGGTATCCACTAAGCAGAATTCATGATTTGCTCTACTACTGGGCTACCTACATCCTAAGATACATCGTAGCGTTCGCAGCGCCAGCCGCCGTCATAATTTCAGTTAGATCTCTATTTGCTATGGCAAAAGAAAAATAGAACGCTCTCCCCATTTTCCTTTTTTATCTCGATTACCTATGTACACTAATTTTGAATGGTGGGGCCGGCCGGATTTGAACCGACGACCTTTGCCCGGAAACAGTGCTGGACTGTTCCTACGGGTTTCTCTAACCGCTCCAGAACCTCTTCATCCCAAGCTGCTGGTCCGCAAACCCGTTCTTGTGCTTCTGGAGCCCGTCGTCATTCCTGCCTAGACTACGGCCCCTGTCTAAAGCATTAGATTAACTGTGAAGGATAAAATATATGCGTTATTCCTTGCGCGCTGAGAAACAATGCTTATTTGTTTCGCGTCCAGTTTGTACTGTGGAATACTTAAAGTATTTATGGATGATTAAATAACGAAGACCGTTTGCGAGGGAGATTTCAACGAGAAAAGAGTCTGCTGATTTGCCTGAGAAGTTCGTTCTATACCAAGATTTAGACCGAACCACTTATGATGTTGAACTGCCGTTAACCTCAAATGTTGATGCTGGGGAGCTGAGAGTGAGTCTTGGCTTGCCGTCATACATAGACTTAAATTATTTTCCAATGAGGAGTGCAATGGTTATCCTCTGGGCCGCTGTGAACGCGCCTAGGCTCCACGAGTTATATCCAGAGGCTTTCGAGAAAACGGTTAGCAAGAGCCCAATTCCAGCCTTGCTATTCGGTGGCGCTGCGGTCAAGATTCACTGTCCAAGTGCGAATGCTGGAGGTTCCTTAGCGAGAGAGATAAAGGATACGGATTTTATAGTTCCTAAAAAGCAGGGGATGGACTTTTATAAGCTCCTTTTAAACATGGATAAGGCGTTCGGAACACAGTACAAGTCCTTTGCAACGGCGAATGACAGGCGTTTTAGTGCGTTGAGGCATGGCGAAAGATATAGGGTCACCACGATTAATGGCATAACTGAAGATGGACTTCCAAAGATAACCGTGATGGACTTGTTTTGCGATTGCATAGATTTGAGGCACAAAGTTGAGGTTAGGGATGTTTTTGAGCTGTACAGAGAAAATTTGTACACTATAGGTTTGGAGCATTTACTGCTCTCTAAGGCGCAGTTCATTTTTGACATGCCAAGAGAGGGGACGGAGCAACTAAAGGAATGCGGACAAGAACACAGAATTTTGGCGTATCCCCATTATGCAGAGGATAAAATCGTCGTTGGAATGGAGGATAAAGACATAAGAGACGTCTGCGCCGTCTTTTTAGACCATGAAGTTGGGACAGGAGCGGAAAGGATAGATTCGAAGAGAATGGGAAAGATTTTGGAAAGAGATAAAAAGCTTGCTTTAACCGTGACACTTAACCTTAAAAACTTGGTTGAAAAACCTGATTTTTTTAGGAAGTGGATGTCAAAAAGTGAGGTTTCGAAGGTAACTGATAGAGTTGGGGCTCTTCTGAAAGAGTTGCCGACCATCGATAAGAAGTGGGACAAGCCTTGGTGGAATACAGCCGTCGAAACCCCAATTATTGAGTAAGGCTTTGTTTTTTCTTAATCAGCCCTCTAATTGCGTTGTAAGCTTCTTTTCTAGATAGGCCAACTCTTGATAACGGCAGGTCAAACGTCTCCTTTTTTGAACGCAGTCTTATACATGTTTCATGCTTTGGTGTGATGTATATGGTCAAATCTGTGTAATTGGACCACTTGCCCTCTGTTATTTTTTTGCCTTCTTGAAGTTGGAAGCCTTTGCTGTTTATTGACAGAGTTGTGTGGTATCGTGTTTTGTAGATGCGATGCCCTGCTATGAGGGAGAAAACAGCCATGAGCAGGAGGGTTACAGGTTGAATTGCTTCTTGAACGCCATATAATCGGAGAGCAACTAGCATTAACGTGCCTAAGGAGAATACTATGGTGAAGCTTTTCAAATAGTTGGGGAGATCGAAGGCTTCGAATTTTGCTTCGGTCAGCTTAAGCTGTTTTGCAAGACCTTTTCCGAGGACGTTGTTAGACGTTACCGTTTCTTTTGAGGCGAGGCTGCAGGTAGTTATTCCTACAGTTCTGTCTGCTATGTTTGTGATCGCATCTTTTACGGCTTTTTCGAAGGGTTGGCTTTGAACTAAGCCCAAGAAAATCCAGTCTTCCTCGCCGAATTTGTTTTTGCACGATAGAACCATTTTTCTTAGGAGTTTGGGGTCGACTTCTGGAGTTGTGTAGAATAGAAGATGGATTTTGTACTTCGGGGTTACGAATGCTGAAAATATTCTGGAGAGGAAGAATCCTCTCTCTTGTAGGCTTCCTGAAGCGTAGATTGGAAATGTTATGTCGCCTACTGCAAAGTCTCTGTGGATTTCGTTGAAGTTAGCCAGCCATCTTAAGTTTCCTTTGACTAGTTGTTCCTCAACCATGTCGGTGATAAATTTTAGTTCGTACACGCTTAAAACACCTGTAGTTTCAATGTCAGAAAAATAAAAAGAGGGAGGATATTTAAGGCTATTCTGGCGGGATGCTCAGGTAGAGGGTGCGCATGTCAACGCCCTTTGTTGTGTTGCGATACATGTGAAAGAGGTATAACAACAGTCCAACTACTAGGCATGCGAAGAAGCCGATAGAACTCGCTATATCACCCATCTCCGAGCCGCTGACGATAGGGGCGAAAATCCATGGCGACTCTTTCACGAAGATGAGCAGGCAGAAAGCCGCCCCAAGGGTCGCTACGAAGCCCAGTGCTACGACAGCGCCTATCGAATGTTTGACAGCGGCTCTATCATAGATATCTCTTCTCTCTAGTGGAAGCAGCATGCATGATACGCAAAACATTGTCAGGAAGAAGGCGTCAAATATGTCTGTTCCAACCACGTTTGTCCACGCTAAGTATTTAGCCAGTTCAACACCGCCGACCACCAACTCTGCCTCAGATATGCATGCAGGAATAGCGACTATGGCCGTGATTATGATTGACCATACTGGTGCGTGCCACCTCTCGCTAACGTATGAGAATTTTTCGGGCATCATTCTGTCAAAAGACATGGCGAAAAATGTTCTCGACGCAACGAGCAGAAACGGCGGTATGTCATTTGCAACCCAGAATACGCCGCCCACGGCGATTATTATTGCAAGCCAGTCCAAACCCATGCCTCTGGAAATCATAGATGCAATCCCTGTGCTCCACGCAGGCTGGAAATTGGGAATGGCAGCCCTAGCCGCAACCACAGCAGGTTTAAACGCACTTGGTGGATAGCTCAACCATGCATATGCTTGATAGAAACTGTATTTCCCGTCTGGGGTGACTCCTACGCTCATTGCTGCCTTTGCTGAAAGTGATGTTGCCAGCAAGTAAACTATCATTATAACAGCTCCTGCCGTCAAAAGCACCATCGGAAGCTTCTTATTTGCTTCTTTGACTTCACCGGCTAAGAAGGTGGTTGCGTACCATCCCATGTAAGCCCAGAAAGCGCCTCCAAGGGCATAGGAAAAGGCGTCAAAGAAGCCAACAACCTTGGTGGTCATCCCAGTATTTATCGCTATGTTCACGTATTGGTCTGGTGTTGCGCCAGTGGTCGTTTGGACTCCTGTCGCAACAACGTTTGGGTTCATAGCGCCAGTAATCCACATTGCAAAGAAGATGACTGTAATTACGGCTGGAATATAGAACATCACTTCCAATAGTCTGCCATACATTTTTGTCCCTAAAAGGGCAAGTATTGCAAATATCCAAACTATCACTAGACCGCCTATGAACAGCTCAGTTGGGCCAAGGGATATCGGAGGCGGCTGTCCAGGCGTCCCCATCGCAATGTTGAAAAATATCCCTATTCCTGCAAAGACCGCAACTCCTATCAAACCGAAGGAAAAGGCCTCCGCCAGCCACATCACCCATCCTGACATGTAACCTACCACTGGATGAATTACCCTGGAGATTGTGACATACCCTCCGCCTGATCTCGGCATGGCAGCTGCAACATAGCCAGCCGCATAACCCGTGATGAGCACAACTATGCCGCAGACTAGGAAAGCCCAGAACATTGCCGGCAAGCCGAGCGGCATCGCGTCCGTTGGCATGGGCATTGGTCCGCTGAATTGGAAGGCTCTTTTCTGCCATCCTAAGCCGACTACGTGGCTGAGGATGATGATCACTCCAAGTGTGAAGCCTATCTCCCTCACTAGTCCAGTAGCCTCTCTAGCGAACAATGCGGGTTTTCTTGAAGCCATATTTCTTATACACCCAAACCTTCAATTTTAGCTCTAAGCAGATTTAAAACTTTCCATCAACTCTAAACTTAAATAGCCCAGAGCCATGATAAAATACCAGAAAAACAAAACAGGAATGATTTGATTGGCGTTTCTGTTAAAAAAGAAAAAGGAGACTCTAACGAGAATCCTCTTCGTCACAGATATGCATGGGTCTGAGGGAGTCTGGAGAAAATTTCTAAACGCCTCCGCTATGCTCAAAGTTGACGTGGCCATCTGTGGCGGAGACCTAACAGGAAAAATGATTGTGCCCGTTGTTGAGCGGAAAGATGGAAAATACGCCTATTATCACTTGAAAAAGACCCAAGTGATAGATTCGAGTGAATTAGAGAAGGCAATGAAGGACATAAGAGGGATAGGGTACTATCCATACCAAACCAACGAAAGCGAATACGAAGAGATGACAAAAAACCCCAAAAAAGTGGACGAGGTTTTCCACGAAGTCATGACCTCAACAATCAAAAGCTGGCTTGACCTCATCCCACAAAAAGTTCCAAAAGAAACAAGAGTGGTTGTCTGTCCGGGAAACGACGACAGATTCCCGGTGGACGACATAGTCAGCAGCCACAAACACGTAATCAACGGAGAAGGAAAAGTGATAGAAGTCGACGACTCCCACGAAATGGTAAGCTGCGGCTGGGTAAACCCCAGTCCTTGGAAAACAACCCGGGAGGAGGAAGATGACAAGCTGGAGGAAAGACTGGAAAGGTATATTTCTCAAGTAAAAAACATGGAATCAGCGATATTTAACTTCCATGCCCCGCCATACCAAACAAAACTTGACGAAGCACCGCTCCTGGACAAAGACTTAAATCCTATTATTCAAGGCGGAAGCGTCGTGATGGTTCCAGTCGGCTCAAAAGCCGTCAAAAAAGTGATTGAAAAATATCAGCCCTTCCTAGGGCTCCATGGACACATACACGAAGCATCAGGCTCGATGAAGATTGGCAGAACATACTGCGTCAACCCTGGAAGCGAATACGCCGAGGGAATCCTGAGGGCGTTCCTAATAGAATTCAAAGGCAACCAAATCAGTAAACTTCAAAGAATAGAGGGCTGAGGAAACAAGAAATGGCTTGGCTCTTAGAAAAGGAAATCAAGCGAGAACTGCCAAAAGAATGGAAGGGAATAGTTCCAACTGAAATCTTTCTCCGCGAATCCCGAGAAATCGTTGAAAAAGCCAAGGAAGAAGGGGTAATCCTAAGAATCTTAGGCGGACTAGGCATAGCCATACACTGCCAAGAACATAAAGAGTTTGCAAAAAGGTTGGGTAGAATAGGAACAGGCGTCATTGAAGGCCAAGAATACAGCGACATAGACTACATTTCCTACCGCAATCAAAGAGAAAAAATCAAAGAACTATTCGACAAAATCGGCTACGCAAAAAGAAGAGCAACCCTTTCCACGGCAGCCTCTGAAAGGCAGATATATTATCATCCAAAGGGCTGGTTTTACGTGGATGTCTTCTTTGACAAGCTCTTAGTCGCGAACCACCCAATCGATTTCAGAGGAAGACTCGAACTGGATTATCCAACAATCACCGTAACGGACATGCTTATTGGAAAAGTACAGATGTGGGAAGCCTTCAGCGTAAAAGACCTGAAAGACTGCCTACTTTTACTAAAAGCCCACGACATCAAAGAGAAAAGCGAAAAAGAAAGCATAGACGCCTCGTACATAGCAAAGCTATTAGCCCAAGACTGGGGATTCTGGTACACGGCCACAACAAACCTCAAGAAACTTGAGAAGTTCATATCCGAAATAGAAAAATTGGGTCCAGAAGCCGATATCGACCCTAAACTAATTGAAAAAGAAGACAGAAAAGAGGTGACTGAAAAAATAGAAGCCCTTCTCGGAAGAATAGAAAAAGAACCAAAATCCTTTGGATGGAAAATGAGGGCTAAAGTCGGCACAAAGAAAAAATGGTACAATCCTGTCGAACGTCCCGAAACTGTGGGCGGATTCGGAATATGGGAAGCCATACTCAAAGAAGAAAGCTGACCAGTCTCTGAGAGCGAAAAGTTAATGAGCAAAGGCTTAACGTGTATTTTGGGGTTTGCCGGCCATAGGGCGCGGGACCCACCTGATCCCTTTCCGAACTCAGAAGTTAAACCGCGCTCCGTTTCCGGCTGTAGTGTGGTCTTCGGCCACGCGAACCCGGGAAAGCTGGCAGCCCCACTTAAAATTAATATGGTTAATTTGGAGGAGAGTTACCCAAAATTTATAACTAAGCATTTGATAGTTTTTCGGAAGGTGAGTTCGTGAACATAACAGCGGTAATGGAAGCTTTACAGAACCAGATCATGCAAGAACCGTTCGGAGAGTACTCGTGGATTTTTAACCTACTCTTCTATGTCGTCTTCATAGTTTTCATATTTTATGGACAAAGAATTCAGATGTATGTGATGCTTAGGGAGGTTGAAGGCTCCCTTTACAAACTGAAATATATAAAGGATGAAGGACGAAAAACCGCGATAGAAACAATTAAAGAGATCGGTAAGCCACAGACAGACCCTACGGTTAGGGTTGACAGGTTCTTGGAATACTTTACAATACCGCCCCAAAGTCTCGACCCAGCGGGTGTGGTTTGGAAACTTGAGCATATCCTTGACACTAGGGATGTTCGGTTTAAAGATGAAGTGAAACTGATGGCGCCGGCAGCCGACAAAACCCAAGCAGACAATTTGGAGAACACCCTTGGAGTGGCAATGGCGCTAAACTACATTTACAAGGTGATAAGACACTTTTATCTGCTCGGCAAGAAAACCCTAAGCCTCTACATCATAATGCAGATACAGATGATACTGCCCCTCGTTATGCGGGAAGCAGAAGCCTACGCCAGCGCATTAAAGGCCTTCGCATACGGCCAGCCAATAGGCGACGGGGCAGGCGCGTTAGTAGCCGCAAAAATCATGCATGGACATGAAACAAGAAAAATATCTAAAGACAATGTTGTCGCGTCCGTACCAATAGAAGGACGCACAGCGTATGTGATAAAGGCTGAAGGGCCGGGGGGAAACGTAGGCAAAATCGGAGACGCGGTCAAGACAATTATAGACGAAAATGAAGGCAAGATTGCCTCAATAATCATGATTGATGCTGCTATGAAACTCGAAGGCGAAGAAGTGGGCGAGGTTGCAGAGGGAATCGGTGCAATCATAGGAGGGCCTGGAGTTGACCAGTTCAAGATTGAAGAGTCCATACTAAAATACCGCATTCCAATAAACGCCGTAGCAATAAAGGAGGACATTGGCGACAATGTTTCGCCTATGCGCAAAGAGATTTTTGACGCCGTTGACAAGTCTATAGAAAGAATAAAACAGGTTATTTTAGAAAGAACCAAGGAAGGAGATAAAGTGATAATTGTTGGAGTGGGCAATACTACTGGTATTGGGCAATAGGAGGAATGATGATGGAGATGAGTAAAACTTCACCGTCTACAGCAACCAAAATCTCCTCATTCGTTTTGATGATAATATTTGTAACCCTAGCATTATCGCTGACTGCCCTAATATTAGCCATTAATGCCTTTAGCTATGGCAACGACGTAGCTGCAGGATACCTGTTACTAATAGGATTCTTGGGGGTAGCCCTCTCCACATACGTGCTGTTTCAAACGAGAAGGCGAATATTGGGCTTAAGAATCGAGATGCCAGCTATAACAACAACTGTTGAATGCAGGAAATGCGGTTTTAAAAGCGTCAGAGAGTTCCAGCGTGGCGACTACATCTTCAAAGAAACTGAACCCTGCCAAAAATGCAACGATAAAATGTTGATAACGGCGATTTACAGAGAGGTCAAAGAAAAGGGAAGAGAAAAGTATCCTCCCTAGGTTAGGACAACACTTCCATCTTTAACTATCAAAACCGTGTGTTCCGCCTGAACAACTGGTTTTCTGCTTGCCTCAATGAATATCGGGTAGCCCATGAGAGTCTTAGACGATAAGAGCTCCTTAAAGGCTTCTAGATAATGTTCTTTTGGCACCACACCTTGCAACCAACGTTCGGCAAGAGGTAGTGTTCTAAAGTTTTCCTCAATATGCTTTAAGAGCTGCTTTGCGTAAGGGTTTTTTAGTGGTCTGGACTTAACAAAACGAAAAATCGTGAACTCTTCTCGGTCTTCAACTCGGCCTGCAGCGTCGGGGAGAGTTGCGAAGGGCTCAATGGCGTACACTCCACCCAGCTTAATTTTTGAAAAGGACGGTTGTGAAACATTAGGTATCGAGGTGCCAGCATGCAGAAGGTATCGCCCAACTTCATGCCCACTCAAGTTTGAAATCGGTTTGAAACCGCGAGATTTTATGGTTTTTTCGATGATTGCGCCTATTTTTGACGTGGACATTTCTGGATGGATGTTGTCTATAGCCACTTTCAAGGCATGTTCCACTGCCTCCACGAGGCTTTCATATTCTGGGTTAAAGCAAACGGTGAGAGCAGTGTCGGTTACGTAACCATCCACGTGAACACCGATGTCCACCTTCACTATGGATTTTTCAGGAATTCTTCTCTCATCCTTTGGTGGGGAAGTGTAATGTGCTGCTACCTCATTTATCGAAACGTTGCATGGAAATGCTGGTTTTCCACCTTTTCCCCTTATGAGTCCCTCCGCTTTTTCACAGACTTCGATTATTCGCATGTCCTCACGAACAAAACCCTTTATTTTTTCGCGTGTTTCACGAAGGATTTTCCCAGACAACCTAAACTTTTTGAGGGCTTCCTCGTCGTAACGGCTCATCAATGTCACGCTTTATTTTTATTAAGCTAATAATGTCATAATTTAAAAGGGTTTAGTGATTAGAGGCGAGATGTATGGCTAAGACAACATGGTTTGGGCATGCCGCCTTCGAAATCGAAATTGCAGGTAAGATTGTTTTGATTGACCCGTGGCTTGATGGGAATCCAGCGTCGCCAGTGAAGGCTTCAGAAATAACAAAGGCAGACGTGGTTTATGTTACCCATGACCACGGCGACCATTTAGGCGACGCCTTAAACATATGCAAAAGAACAAACGCAACTTTTGTGGCTACCGTTGAGCTCAGCAATTACGCGGAAGAAAACGGTGTCAAAAACACTGCTGGATTAAACATAGGCGGAAGCGTAGAGATTAGGGGCGTGAAGCTGTCCCTTGTTCAAGCATTTCACACAGCCACTAAGGGAGCACCAACCGGGGTTATAATCGAAGGCGAAGGCAAGAGGGTTTATCATGCGGGGGACACAGGACTTTTCGGCGACATGCACTTCTTCGGAGAACTACACAAACTTGACTTGGCTCTACTTCCAATAGGCGGCTATTACACTATGGGTGCGAAGGAAGCAGCAGAAGCTGTTAAGCTGCTTAAACCGAAAGCGGTGATTCCAATGCATTACAAGACCTTTCCTGTTCTGGCACAATCAGCGGACGAATTTGTGAAGAACGTTAAGGAGAAAAATCCAAAAGTAAAAGTAGTGGCGTTAAATCCAGGAGAAAGCTACCAATTCTAATCACTGAAAATGCTCAGAGTTTCGGCACGGAAAATTTCGGTTCAATGGATGAAGAAGTGCTGACGTTAACCATTTCTCTTCCCGACATGCACAAATCACGTCTCAACGTTTAATGTAAAATTTTTTTATGATATTTCTTGCTTTTTCCCGTTTCTTCTGATGTTCGGCTAAGAATTTGTTAACCCTATCTGTTAATTCGTTTTTGCACTCACCACATAAAATTTCGCCATTTTTGCATCGTCTTTCCCTTTCACTAAGCTTCTTGTCATCTCCCTCGAATAGGTAGTAGAAATACTGGAAGACTGTGCAGATGTCTGGGGTTGCGCCCAGCTTCCTCTGCTCTTCCACCGTTGCCTTGCCGCCAGTGAAAGCGTTCCAGATTTTCCGTTTAACTGCTTCAGGTGCGTCTACAGTGAATATTGACGTTTCAGGTTCTGAAGCACTCATTTTTCCGCCTACCCCGAGGCCAGGTAGGAAGCGGCAGTGAATTTGGGCTGGTTTGTAGTAGCCCAGTTTTTGGGCTATGTCTCTGGTTACTCGCCAGTACGGGTCTTGGTCTATGGCTGCCGGAATGAGAGCTGGAACATTTTCACCAGTCAGTTTTGCATGTATGAAACACGGCACCGCTTGGATGGCTGGCCAGAATATCCAACCAATATTCGTGTTATCTTGAAATCCGAAAGTGGCCTTTGCCGTCGAGTAGGTTACGCGTTTCGCAACTTCCAAAGCAACGTCATAGAGCAGATCGATGTCCTGAACGTCGAAAATTATGAACGTGTCTTCTGGTTCAAAGCCTAAGGCAATCAAGTCTAGAGCATTTTCGTAACCAAAATTCTTCGTCTCCTCAAGTTTAAGCTCGTCCTCAACCACGAATTTTTCGTCGTCAGTCATCTGGAAATAAAGCCTAGTGTCAAATTTGTCTTGCAGATGCTTCGTGAAGATCCACGGGACAAGATGTCCTATATGAACTGGGCCTGAAGGCCCTCTGCCAGTGTATAACACGAATTTTGTTCCCTTTTCATAGAGGTCGAGAACAACATCTAAGTCGCGATGGGAAAAGACGAGTTTCCTTCGCAGTTGAAGGTGAAGCTCGCCTGTATGTTTCGCTATTCTTTGCAGCAACTCTTCTGTCAGGGGTTGAGTGCCGAACTCGCGTATTAAGCGTTCATAGTCGACCTTGCCCCTAACTTCCCATGGAGTAACAACCATCTCGTTTTTCTCTTCGTCAACCAAGGGGATGCCGCCTGTGCATTTTAGCTCCTTATACAATTCATGAAAAGCGTATTAAGTTTTGTGTGAATAAAGGCTCAAGACACTCCCGCAATGCCGCGTGGAATAACCTATAAATATGGTCTCTGCATTTCTCATTCTTGACGGTGAAGTGATGCCCCACCAATTTACCTAAAAGAAAAAACGTCTCCTAGACAAAAGCCATCGAAGAACACGCATACTTTTATTAAAACTAGAACAACTACATTACCAAACTTAGCCAACAACACCTATGAAGGGAAAGCTGATGGTTGAGCTTAGAGAACACGAGCGCAAAACGCTTTTAGCCATGGAAAGACTAGGCGGAAAAGCCTCAGTTGAGCAACTAATAGCAGAAAGTGGATTGTCAGACTCTGCAGTAATGCGGGCAGCCCTAACAATGCAGGAGAAAAAACTCGTAAAAATAAAAGAGAAGAAGCAAACAATAGCAAAACTGAGCAAGGAAGGAATGTTGTATGCGAAAAAAGGGTTGCCAGAACGCAGAATTTTAAACATGCTTTATGGCAAAGGCGGCGAAACCGCGATGTCTACTGTTGCAAAGGAGGCGGACGTTGCTTCCGACGCTATTTCTGTGGCGTTGGGTTGGCTTGTACGGAGAAAATGGGCTGTAATAGACCAAAAGAAGGGCACGATTGTCCTCGCTCAAAACGCTTTAGCTCTGAAACTGCCCAAAACCGATGACGAAAAAATCCTTGAACTTTTAGCAGAAAGAAAGGCTGTAGTCGTTGAGGAAATGGATAAGAACCTTCAACAAGCTGTCGTCACGCTGAAACGGCGCAAGCTCGTGGAAGCCAAAGAAAAGTCCATTTATGAACTGGAACTCACCGAAGAAGGCTGGGAATTGGTGAAAAAGGGGCTAGAAACCGTCAAAGAAGAAGTAACTCAGCTGAGTCCTGAACTCATAATTACGGGGAAGTGGCGTGAAACAAAACTGAGAAAATTCGATGTCACGGCACCAGGACCCATCCTTTATCCAGGCAAGAGTCATCCGTTGCAACAGATTATAAATCGTGCTCGCGAAATCTTCCTAGAAATGGGTTTCACGGAAATTCGCGGACCCCTTGTTGAAACTGCCTTCTGGAACTTTGATGCTTTATTTCAGCCTCAGGACCATCCAGCCCGCGAGATGATGGACACATTCTATTTGGCTAATCCTAAAGCTGGAAGATTGCCTTCAAAAAGTGTGGTTGACGCGGTTGCTAAAACACATGAAAACGGTTGGACTACTGGCTCTAAGGGCTGGCGTTACAAATGGAGCCATACAGAAGCTAAAAGGCTTGTCTTGCGCACGCATACGACGGCTGAAACAATAAAGTATCTCTCGCAGCATAAGAAACCGCCCATAAAAGTTTTCTCCGTGGATAGAGTTTATCGCAACGAACAGGTCACGTACAAGAACATTCCCGAGTTTTATCAAATCGAGGGCATAGTCGTTGACAAAAACGTAACCCTCAGAGACTTGATGGGCACACTGAAAACGTTCTACGCGAAAATGGGACTGAAGAAAGTGGAGTTCTGGTCATGCTACTTCCCCTACACAGAACCTTCAGCCCAAGCCATGGTTTACCACCCCAAACTCAAGATATGGATGGAACTCTGTGGAATGGGCATTTTCAGACCAGAAGTCATAGCTCCCGTGGGCGTTGAGTATCCGGTTCTTGCGTGGGGAGGCGGTTTGGAACGTTTGGCTATGATTGAGCTTGGTGTGGATGACATCAGAATGCTTTATGGCAACCGCCTTGAATGGCTAAGGAGGACACCACTATGCCAGTGATAACCCTTTACAAGGAAAGGTTTTCCAAGTTCATGGGCAAGAAAATCACAATTGAAGATTTGACGAAGTCGTTGCCCTGGATTGGCTTCGACTTAGAAGAAATAACTGAAGACTACGTTAAGACTGAGTACAATCCAAACCGCATAGACTTTTGCAGTTATGCGGGTGTCGCTAGGGCTTTGAAGGGATTCTTGGAGTTAGAAACAGGACTGCCAAAATACACTGCCAAAGAGCCAAAAACCACCTTAATCATCGATAAGACTGTTGCCAGTGTTAGACCTTACATGCTTGCTGGCGTGGTTCGCGGCATAAGGCTTGACGAGGACTCTGTTGTCGAGTTGATGGAGATTCAGGAAGACCTCCACTGGGGAATAGGCAGAGACCGGAAAAAAGCGTCTATTGGCATCCACAACTTGGACGTGGTTAAGTCGCCTTTCACTTTCACAGCAGTCGAGCCCACAAGCGTGAAGTTTGTTCCTCTGGGCAAGACTGAAGAAATGAATTTGAAAGAAATCTTGGAGAAACACGAAAAGGGCTTGGACTATCGCCATCTTGTGGACTGGTCACCGAAATACCCATTATTGATTGACAAAGACGGAGCAGTTCTCTCGATGCCGCCAATAATAAATGGCGAGTTGACGCGGGTAGACGCCAACACCCGAAACCTGTTCTTGGACATCACAGGGACCAGTTACGAGGCTGTGGAAAACGGCTTGAAAGTCTTAGCCACAGCTTTGGCGGACATGGGCGGCACATTAGAAAAGGTCAACGTGAAGTATTCAGACCGCACCGTTGTCTCGCCAAATCTTGACCCTGAGAGAATGAAGTTGAAAGTTGATTATGCGAATGAACTTCTTGGTTTGAAGCTTTCAGAGGCGGAAACTATAAAGTGCTTGCGAAGATGCCGATTGGATGCGCGGAAAGCGGGTAAGGGTGTTCTGGAAGTTTCGTTTCCGCCTTACAGAATCGACATACTGCATGAGGTGGATTTGGTTGAGGAAGTTGCCATAGGCTACGGCTACTATAGGCTGAAGCCTACAATTCCTACGGCTGTAACGGTTGGAGAACAACACGCAACCCACAGACTAGCGAATACTGTACGGCAAATCATGATAGGCTTGGGTTTCCTAGAAACCATGAACTTCACGCTCACCAACGAACGCGTCCATTATGATTACACGCGAGCTAAACCAGAAAATCCCATAAGGCTTGCCAATCCTGTTTCGATGGAATACACCATAATGCGGCAGTCCCTATTGCCTGGATTAATGAAGAACTTGGCTGAAAACAAAAGCGAAAGTTTCCCGCAAAGGCTTTTCGAAGCGTCAGATGTTGGAAAAATCAACAGGCGAATAGAGACTATGTGCGAAAGAAGACTCCATGTAGCGGCAGTTTCATCACATTCCACAGCCAACTTCACCGAAATAAAGTCGGTCGTAGAGGCTTTCCTTGCCAGCTTGGGATTGAAAAAATGGCAGATTAAAGAAGCCAAGCACCCTAGTTTCTTGGAAGGCAGAACAGCGGCAATCATCATCAAAGACAAACGGTTGGGCGTCCTAGGCGAGATCCATCCGCAAGTCCTGAACAACTTTCAACTCGAAAACCCCACAGCCGCATTCGAAATAGACCTAGAACCACTAATAAAATAAAAGACAAACAACTTAATCAGAACCTTCTACGCTTATCTTGATTGGAAGGTTAGGATTCCAAGAATACGACATGGTAACCGTCAATCCCTTGAAACTCTAATTAACGAAGAATCTTTGCTCTTTGCTAAATTCATCAGAAATGAAAGAGAAACATGGACTCCAAAAATCGTTATCCCAAACTAATTTCTTCTTATTTGCTATATTAGTGGAATAGTGTAAAACAGATTAGGAAGATTGTGCAAGAAGATAAAAGGAGAGAGCAGCGTGCAATGCGCTAGATGTGGAAAAAAGCTAGGAGGTTTTCTTAGAGATTCAGGAGTTACATTGCTATTGGAAGATGGACAAAAAACATTCTGTGAGCACTGTTACTGGCAAATAAGAAAGGAATACGACTCTAGGAAAACATGCGATGACTGTGTATACTTCAAAGACGATTTTTGCAAAAAAATAAAACTACAGTTGACACCAGTCACAATCGGAATAAACGACTATTTTGTCCAAGCAGAAGAATGCGTTCACTACATAACTAAAGAAGAGTATGAAAAGAAAGCTATCAAAGGTGAGATAGCGGCACAGAAAAAGGAAGAGAGGGCTAAGGAAAAGGAAATAATAAGGGAAAAAGAGGTTATTGTAAAAATTCGATGTCCTTATTGTGATAAACTATACGATGAAACTCTTGATGTTTGTCCTCATTGTGGTGGAAAAAGATAAAACTAATTCGTTTTGGGGTTCAATGTATATATAAGGGAGGGGCTAGCCACACAGAGAGCTAGTCTTTTTGACCAAGCTCACCACTATGGCACGGTTTATCTACGTAACGTTTATAACTCATTGTTCTCATTCCTAGAAGACGCGAAGCGGGAAAACAATGGGTCACAGAAAAAAGCATGCACCAAGACATGGTTCACTTGCTTATTTGCCTAGGAAACGCGCTCAACGTTTATTGGCTAGGACACGCCACTGGCCGAAAGTAGAGGAGGACACGCCTAGGCTTCTGGGTTTTAC
>Ga0315308_1000492_pt1 | contig 22050 bp, 4 predicted proteins | sample TDP3_MG_FD_203078 | JGI IMG/M metagenome (GOLD analysis project Ga0315308, IMG submission 203078) | Freshwater sediment microbial communities from Lake Towuti, South Sulawesi, Indonesia - TDP3 | ecosystem: Environmental > Aquatic > Freshwater > Lake > Sediment | place: Indonesia: South Sulawesi... | reverse complement strand
GTTTCCGATTCACCGATTCATCGGCTCGACCCCCGGGCAAAGCTCATATCTGTCCTTATCGTTTCTCTATCGATATTCTTTCTTAGGAACATCTGGAGTTATTGTGTACTTGCGATTTTCCTTTTGGTCATAATCTTCTTAGCACGGCTCTCCATTAAGTTAGTCCTCAAAGGACTAATGCCCTTGGCGTGGATTATTGGATTTACTTTTCTCCTCCATCTATTTTTCACTCCGGGAAAGGAGATTGCTACTCTCGGTCCTCTCAGAATTACCGAGCAGGGTCTATCTCAGGGAACATTCATTACCTTGAGGCTAATTTTTCTAATACTTGTCGCGTCACTTCTCACTTTGAGTACCTCCCCTGAGAAATTGACCAGAGGACTCGAATTCATCCTCTCGCCACTAAAAGTTGTAGGAATCTCCTCTCATAAGATTGCTATGATGATGAGTTTATCTTTAAGGCTAGTGCCCTTACTTTTTGAAGAAACAGAGAGATTGATTAACGCACAGAAGTCTCGAGGCATAGATTTTTCTCATAAGAATCCTTTCAAGAGAATTCAATCCATTATTTCCATTCTCCTTCCTCTACTGGTTAGTCTCTTCCGTCGCGCCGACCAATTTGCCCAAGCCATGGAATCGCGAGCCTATGACCCGGATAGTCCAAGAGAAAACCTTGAAAGTATAAAGTTTGGAACTTGCGATTTCCTGACGATTTTGATAACTCTGGTTTTCTCCACAACTATCATAATCTTATAGCCTCCAAAATGCAAAATATAAGACTCACCATAGAGTACGAGGGTACTAACTACTTTGGCTGGCAAATCCAGAAGACAAAGCCGACAATTCAGGGAGAGATAACAAAGGCTTTGGCAAGGGTCTTACGGGAGAAAGTGAGACTGGTCGGTGCAGCTCGGACAGACTCGAGGGTGCATGCTCTTGGCCAGGTTGCCAATTTCAAGACAAGAAATGAGAAGTTGACAAAGGATAACCTGATTAATGCACTAAATAGTCTGCTTCCTTCGGATATTGTCATAAGAGAGGTCATTGTGGTACCACTTCAATTCAATGCCCGTTATAACGCCAAAGGCAAGGTATATCGCTACCGGCTTCTGAACCAGCCTTTTCCTTCAGCACTGGAGAGAAGATTCTCCTGGCATATTCCCCAGCCACTCGATTGGAGAAAAATAGGAGAAGCGGGGGAGTATCTTGTTGGGAAGCATGACTTTTCCATATTTTCCGTTAGGGGTTCAATCAGAAGAAAAGGGCAATGCACAGTCAGGAACTTCAAGATAAGAAAATCGAAGAATATTTACATTCTGCAATTTGAAGCTGACTATTTTCTTTATAAGATGGTAAGAAGGATAGTAGGGGCTTTAATCGAAGTGGGAAGAGGAAAGATAGAACCAGAATACATAAGGGCATTGCTTCGTGGGAAAGCCTCTACGGTCCGTATCCAGACCGCTCCTCCCCATGGACTTGTCTTAGTAAAGGTTAGATACTGAAAGGCATGCAATCTTCCGCTTTGTCTCTACAATTCTAAGATTTTTATTGATGGAAGAATAGGTTGGTGATATAATAACATCGGAAGTGACATTATAGTTGAAGGAGGAAGAGATGAGAAAAGGTCTAGGTTCATCTGTAGTTTTGGTCGCACTAATTCTTGTCGGCTCTTTGGGTTTTCTTCAGGCTCAAGAAGAGATGAGGCCGGAAGTTAAGGAAGCGGTAGAGAAACTTAAGAGCGATGATCCCGCACAGAGGCGAATGGCGGCGGAAACTCTGGGGAAATTAAGGGATAAGGCAAGTGTACCTGCGTTGATCGAAGCTCTTAAAGATGATGATTTTGGCGTGCGAGCCAATACAGCCGATGCGTTGGGGAACCTCAGAGATAAGTCCGCTACGCTGGCGCTAATCGAGGTTTTGAATGATGAGAGTGAGCAAGTTAGAATGAGTGTGGTGGTCGCATTAGGCTATATTAGAGATATAGAAAGTGTTGAGCCTCTGATACAAACTCTGAAGGAAGACACGAAAGAAGGAGTGCGCATAAGTGCAGCTCAAGTGCTCGGAAACTTACGAGATAAAAGAGCAGTGCCCGTTCTCTTGGAAGCTCTGAAAGACCCCAGTGGTAGAATCCGCGCTACTGCAGCGAGGTCTCTGGGTCTATTGGGTGATCCCATGCCTGGGGATGCATTGATTGAGGTACTGAAAGACGAAGAACCGCGAGTGAGGATGAATGCTTCTGAATCACTGGGAAATCTGGGAATAGTCCAGGCGATTAAGCCTTTAAAGAAACTCTTGGAAGATAGTGATGGGAGAATTCGCTGTGTCACTGCCAGCGCGTTAGGAAAACTTGGCGACAAGTCGGGACTGGAAGTTACTCTTAAGGAACTGGAAAACGAAGATATCCAAATCAAAACAGAAGCAATAAAGGCTTTGGCCTATATTGGAGATACGAGCGAAAGAGTAGTCAGTGGCGTCAAGAAAGCTCTGAATGACGAAAATATAAGTGTAAGAAGAGTTGCCGAGATGGTCGCAAATCAACTGAGAATTGAGATAGAGACCAAAGAGTAGGGGAGACCAGAAATTGACGGGGAGTAGACAATCCTTATGGCTTGTAGCCTTTCTTCTCGGCTCTTTTTTCTCACAAGGAGCCGTTGCGGAATGTTATTCCGTTTCCCAAGGTCAGTATCCAGTAATAGTTGCCGAAGGGAACAACCTGAACGATTTTGGGCTCTTCGCTACCAGTGGATGGGATGGGAATTGGTATGTGGGATATAATCATGCCTGGGTTACCAGACTTCCTGTATCGCCGAGAGGTAATTATGTGAAGGCTTTTTTAGGTGCTAAGCTGGGAAGGGCTAAGAATGTTTTGAGGAGAGAGCTTGAACTGGTAAGAAAGCACCTGGAGAGCCTGAGGGAGTTACCTAGGGATAGGGGAGACGAATCGGCAAGGCAGCTGAACTATGGAAGCTTTAGCGAAATAGGTAAGAAAGTGCAAGAATTGGAAAAGAAACTCTCCACGCGCTATTGCGGAAAGATATATGTAGGAATTAATTCCATTCCCCAATGGGATGAGAACCAATCCTTCCTCCTGGTTTCTGAGGAGGATATCCCGCTGGAGGGCGACCCCGAGGAGGCCCTGGAAGGAGTGGGGGAGGCAAGGTGGTTTTGGGTCGAAATTCCCCTAAGCCTTGTGAGCTTCGATAAAGAGAACTATGTGGCTATCTGGTCTCCTGACGAGAATCTGTCTTCAGCTCAAGTGGCTCCAATATTGGCCAGTGCCTGGGGTACCACCACGGTTAATACTTGGCTTGATGAAAACTCCCAGGGCAAACCTCCGTCCTCCTCAGGTCGTTCTGTTACTGTTTTCGAGCCTGCCCTGGCTATTAAGCTTGTACCCCCCAATGAAAATATAGTTTCAGTAGAGTTTCTTGGTATTGGTAGCGGGGAGGAGATTTTGGAAAAGAGAGTGGTTAACGCTACGGTATCTGGTGCAGATATCACCAGGGCATGGTTGGAAGTTTCACAGGATGAGCCCGGAAGCGGAGCCAAAAGGTGGCTGAGGGTGGGAAGAATCGCCTTTAGTGCACCCTATTCTATTACGCTTGACCCCGATAGGCTGGATGAGGGGGACCAATATATAAGGGTGGGAGCAGAGGATTTTTTGGGCAATGTGGGCTATAGTGAGGCGATTAAAATAGTAGTTAAAAAATAATAAAATATTGGGGTTGGAAAATCTGCAATTTTTGGCTTGACAATCACGGAAAGTTGTGATAGTATAATATCGAAAATTAAAAACGAACTCCGACAAAGGCAAACCATACCGAAAGGGTGGCGCGCAAAGCCACGGGCCCCGATAGGTATCGGGGTAGCCGGGTTACCGAAGAGTCGAGCCGAATTATCATCCCACACTTGCGGTGAAATGCCGAAGGCGGGGTTCGGTTATTTTGATAATTCGGCTCATTTATTATTAGATATATATTAGTCCCAAAAGATATAATTTGAAGGCGCGTTCGGAAAAATCAAGAAAGTAGCCGAAGTCTTTGAAAATTGAATATGGTACTCCGATAAAGGCAAACCACACCGTAAGGGTGGGACGCAAAGCCACGGGTCCTTACTTCCTCTGAGGAAGGGGTGACAGCGAGCGCAATCAGGGGAAACTTCGTTTCCCCTATTGAGCACAGGCTGATTCACAAGGGGATAGCCGGGTTACCGAAGAGTAGTATGGAGTTTGAGGTATACTATCTGAAAGGATAGTTATCTCTATTTAGTTAATTAGACTTACCCATTTGATGCCGAATTGACGCATCACCCTTGGTGGACTGCCTTTAGGGAGATGCAGTTGATTCGGCATTTTTGTTTATCTGGCAGGTATAATTTTATGAGAACCTAAGGAGAAAAGTATGGGGAAAAAATCTATGGCCAAAAATTTTATTATTTCGATTATTGGAAGAGACTTGAGAAAGACAGTGGAAGCGGAACAGGCGCGTAGTGGTGAGGTCTCGGAATCGCAACTTAAGAAAGAGGATTCTGGAAATAAGCAAATCTTGAATAAAAATAGGACTCATTATCGCATTGAGTATACAAAGAGAGGGCCAAAATTCTGGACCCTCCATTAAGAAGGGGAATAATTGAAAGAAGGAAGTCCCAAATTCCAGCTGAATAGAAAATACTTACCGCAAGACCAAGATAATCGCTTCTCTGACCTTCGAGCTCGCCAGAACAATTTCCCACCTTCTCTCCGAACGCGCAATAAATTGGAAAGAAGAAGTCAGACAATTCATCTCACTAAAGAAAGAATCATGGAGTCCCCCGATGAAATCGGGGGTAACTACATACCTCCCTTTCGGGAGGACTCCAACCCTTTCAGGAGGACTCCAGATTATACTCGTAGGTCCGACAGGACTCGGAAAAGAAGTCGGACTCTTTCGGAGCTGAAGCCTGTGGTTACTCTGATTTTTCTATTTTCTATTTTCTATTTTCTATTTGTTCTGAGGTGCGAGGCAGCTTCGATAGTTGGTTCCGGAGAGACCTCTTTTCTTGGCTTGAGGAAGGTTATCTGTAATGATTGGGGATACTGGGTATTCTATGATGATGGCGTAAATTTTGTCTGGAAATATTCTCCCGATGGGGTGAACTGGCCTTCAGATGAAGAATACACAAGCCATTACAAGAAAGTCTTTGATGATGTCTCTGGATCTCATGCGACTCCTCCTTTATCGTTTGGTTCGGTCTGGTATGTTGAAGATTCTTCTACGATTTATGTTGCTGCTGGTCCAAAGAATGTGTCCTATACACCACAAGTACAGGGAAAGGTCTGGGTGAGGAAAGGGACCTTACAGCAGGATGGCACAATCGCCTGGCTTGCCCAGGGTTCACAAGAGGCAGATATAAACTTTGATGCCGACGAGTGGATTAAACCGAATTCGCGAGTTGTCATCTTCCGTGCCTCTGATGAATATATGTGGCTTGCTGCTGAACAGAAGGATATGGATACCGGTGGCCGGGGGGCAATTGTAACCGGGAAGAATACTGGTGCGACAAATTCAGTTACTTCCTCGGGCTGGACAAGTAGTCTAGACACAGGACAGAATACCGACCCCGATGACAATCAGAAGATTAGCGCCGTTCCCATTAATGGTGGGAGAACTCTTGCTCTCCAGAACGATGACAGTCTATTTAGAGGAATCTATGTTAATGCCGGGAATACTATTGCCACAGCCCAGACAGTGGGTACGAACGCAGGCACTGATGAGAACAATTATTCTCAGAATATCTGTGGAGTAACCACCCCTGATTTTGTCTACACTCATATTGTCTGGATTGGCAACATCGCCGGTGCACAAGGAACCCAGGGATATGTATGTTATTCGACAAGGACTAACAGTAGTAATAGCTATAGCACTGGCATTATCCTTGACCAGACTAATGTCCCGGCCAAAAATGCTACCATTACTCTTATGCCAAACAAAGATATTTATGTAGCTTATGACAGCAACTCAGGTAGCATTCTTTATCTAAAATATAATAGTTCCAGTAGCGTGTGGGAATCAACTACAACTCTGGTTGCAGCTGGCGATAGGCCCTGTTTTCCATATAAGCCACTTCCTAGCCCCAACCCTCTTCCCTTTATTTATACAGGCACTACGGGAGCAGAGACGGGTAAGGTCCTCTTTGATAGAATTATTACCTCAACTATGTCTGCACCGGGGATTAGCAATATTCAGATTACAAGCGATTATCTTACAAGCCAGTACTTTGAGATAACTGTTAGCAGTGGAAGTCCCGGTCCATTCCAGACCTGGGGCACGAAAGCCAGTCTCGGTTTTTCTCTGGCTACTTCTTCTTATACGACAGTTGGCGATTTTTCCATTGTTTCCAGCACAATTACAGAAAGCCAGATTGTAGCCACGCTCAAAATTAATCCCGCAATCAGTGGAGGCCCATACAAGGTTATTGTGTTTAACCCGGATGGTCAATCTTCAGAACCTTCACAGCAGACCTTTACCATTCCTGCACCGACGATATCCAGTTTCAGTCCGCAAAGCGGTGGACAGAGTGCTGAACGGAGCATCAATTTTTCTGGAAGTAATTACCAGAATTGGGGGACAACTTCTACAGTAGTCGCGGCCGATTTTGGGACAGAGATAAGTTTTACTTCTACTACCTATACCAGTACTTCTGGGTTTACTGCCCACATTAAGGTGGATGATGATGCCAGTGATGGATTATATACTGTAAGAGTTACCAATCCCGATGGTCAATATTGTGAAATAAGTTCTACCTTTACGGTCACTGTCCCTTCAGTATCAATCAGCACTCCAGCAGCCAATGGAGACATAGATATACAGAGCCAGCTACTCGATATTTCTGGGACAGCTTGGATTACTCCCTCGACTCCAGCGACCTGTCTCGGGGCGGAAGTGCGTATCAAAAGACAATCTGATGGCTATTGTTGGGATGGTGTCTCCTTTGATGAAGAAACGGGCGGTGAGTTCTGGAATCCTGCTGATGGGGCTAATTGGACTTATCCCTCAACCACCTGGGATGACCAGCAGGATGGCGAGACATATATTATCCAGGCAAGGGGCCGCTCTTCTGACGGAGGACGTGGATATCAGAAAGTAGAAAGGACAGTTAAATTGGATGCCAATAATCCCACATTAGCAATTAGCGACCCGGTTAATACGAAGAAGAATAAACAGACATCAATTAAAGGTCAGGCTACAGATAGTGCCAGCGGGATTTCAGGAGCAAATAAGATTGAAATCTGGATTAAAGACCTCACCCTTGGTTCCACTTACTGGAATGGTTCAGTCTGGGTTTCCACAACGACCGAGCAATGGCTTCAAGTGTCGAGCTATGTTGACCCGAATTGGACATATACGATTTCCTATCCCACAGCCTGCTGGACTGATGGCCACCAGTATGAGATTGGTGCTAGAGCCTGGGATAGAGTTAACCATTTGGGGACTCTATCCTCCACGCAGAAGTTCTGGTATGATGTTACTGCGCCCACAGCTACTTTGACTACACCTGAAAATGGCAAGTGGTATACTTCGATGGACGAAATCAATGGCACTGTCACTGACAACACTCTGGATAAAGACCCCAAAGGCACCGTCTGGTTATGTGTTCAAGAAACGGAGAATAATCAATATCTAACCCAGGTAAGTACCTGGACTTCCAGTGCTACCCCTATCTGGATTCAGACGAGTTTCCGGGGCACAGGCAAGACGAGGGAATGGTATTTCAATACATCTGCAGTTGTGTGGCCCAAAATGGTCGAGATTGATGTTACAGTCTATGCTGAGGATGGAGCAGTTGGTCAGCCGACTGGTCCCAATAAGCAGTCCGGACCCTGGCCTCAGGCAACTTTTACTTATGATGACAGTGTTCCTGAATCGGCTATTACTTCCCTCGTTCCCGATAGAATCTATAGCAGCGGTCCTGCACTTGAAGGAACAGCCCTTGACGAATATGACAATTTGGAAGAAGTGAAGGTATGTCTCAAACAGTATGTTGGCGGAGCAAAATACTGGAAAGGAAGTAGTTTTCAAGTGGGATACGATACCAACTGCTGGCAGGTCGCTACTGGGACAACGAGCTGGCAATATACGGGATTTTCTTCCTGGGAGGATGGCCAGAGATACAGGATATGGTCCAAGGCATACGATAATGCTGGAAATATTGAGAATGTTCCTGATTCAAATATAACTGGAGATATTGGAGGCAAATACTTTGGCTATGATGAGACTCCTCCAGATTCTACCGTTAGTTCTCCTCAAGATGGTGAATGTTTCAATAGTTCAAATGCACCGAGTTCGATCACCGGAGATGCAAATGACCCCATAAATGGCTCTGGAGTAGACCAGGTTCTGGTGAATATCCGCTATCTCCCCACAGGAACTACCTATTATTTAGCCTGGAAAGGTTCAGCATGGGGAACCCCAGGAGATTATGAGATAAACTGTGATGCATTCCCCTGGTCGGTCTCAATGCCTGGCGCTTGGGGTTCATCAATGGATGGGCAGCTTATAGAGGTAAGAACCTGGTCTTATGATAAGGCCTATCCTTATAATAGCGAAACACTGACTACAAAATGCACCTTCAAATACGATATAACCAAACCAACTTCAGCAATTACTTCTCCCAGCACTTCCGACCCGCTATATCCCTACTATGCAAATGTTTCCAGTTTTACCGGGACTGCTTTTGATTCTTCTTCCGGCAGTGCTTCTGGTGTCAAAGAGGTGGGCTTGAGAATTAAAAGGAGTTCCGATAACTACTACTGGGATGGCTCTACCTGGACTGCTACCTCTACATTCAATGTTGCCTCCGGGACTACTTCCTGGTCATATAATGATGTTCCTACCTGGGAGAATGGAGTTACTTATACAGTCAATTGCCGTGCCCAGGACAAGGCGGGGAATTTTGAATTGAACTATACAACTTTCGGTTTTGTCTGCGATAAGGCCGCTCCCACTTCTAGTAATGGCGTCTATAATAGTACCTACGACCGAATTGACGGAACTGCAAGTGATGCTGGTGTAGGAGTAACGGATGTGGCTCTGAGAATTAAGAGAAATGAGGACGGGCTTTACTGGAATGTCGACCAATCAACCTGGACTGTCTTTGTGGCTACAGCCTGCTGGATACAGGCGACCACATCCGATAGCTGGGCGCATTGGTCTGTGGATTCCTCATCGGTTACCTGGGAGGACGACCACTACTATACCCATACATCGAAAGCAAAGGATAAGCTTGGCAATGAAGAGGCAACGCCTCCAGAGAAGGGGACACAGTTCTGTTATACTCTGCCTGCTACGCACTTTGCCATAACTATATCCACTACCGTGACCGCCGGCGTCGTTGTACCTGTGACCATTTCTGCCTTGAACCAGGCTGAGGGCGTCGCCAAGAGTTACTTAGGGATTCTACAATTCTCCTGCCCCGATGACCCGCAGGCAGTCCTTCCTGCCGATTACCAGTTTACATCTGTAGATGAGGGAGTCCACCACTTTGATGTGGCAACAGGTACCGGAGTAACGCTTTTCAAGATGGGAAATATTGCAGTTAAAGTGAAAGATAGTGTTGACCCAAATGTTAAGGGAGAAAAAAGTGTATTAGTTAAGAATGCTTCTGCCAACTACATCACAGTTAGTTTCCCCAGTTCCGTTACTGCGGGAACGCTTTATGATATTTCCGTCACAGTCTATGATGAGTTTGATAACCAGGTGAAGGATCCCGCCTATCAAGGGACTGTCACATTCTACTCAGAAGAGGAAGCTAACCCATCCTTACCTGCCAATTACACTTTCGTTCCGGGAGACCAGGGGAGCCATAGCTGGCTTGTCTCGCAATCTACAGGTGCAATTTTGAGGACAGCTACCCAGACCGGTTGGAAGATAAAGGTCACCGATACGGTTCAAACATCAATTACTGGAGAGAAAACTGGTATCATTGTCAATGTGGGAACACCCGCAACCTACGAGGTTAGAGTGAATACAACACCTGTGATTACTGCCGGTGAGGGAAGAAGCGTGTATGTGAGGGTAACAGACTCCTGTGGGAATACTGTCAAGAACTATAATAAGACAATCAGGTTTGAAGATAACGACCCATTGACCAGCCGAGGGGATGGTCTTCCTACAGATTATACATTCCAATTGAGCGAACAGGGTGAACATACTTTTGCAGGAACAACTTCTACTGACACTGTGAGGCTGAGAACAAAGGGTCTTCGCTGGGTAAAAGTATACGAGATTGAGACTCCTTCAAGAGAGGGGTACCACCAGAATATTCAGGTTAATCCTGCAGCAGCTACCCATTTCAAGGTGGAGATATCTACTCTATGTACTGCTGGTGTCAATTATGGAATTACTATCTGGGCAAAGGACCAATATGAGAATGATAACGACTCCTATAATACCACCCTCACTTTTGAATGTTCAGTTTCTCCTGACTGGAATTCTCCTGCGCCGGCATCTATGATAAATGGTTACTGCTATAAAGACAACTATGTAGCGATATACAAGGCGGGAACTGGTATCTGGGTGCGGGCTAAAGATGCCTCGTACCAGGGACAGAAGGACTTTATTGAAGTCGTAGCAGCTACTGCTCAACATTTAAAAGTATTCAACTATCCTTCTTCGGTTCAAGCGGGAAGCACAGGAAACTATGTCTGGGTAGAAGCACAGGATCAGTACAACAATAAGTATAAGCTCTATACAGGCACAGTCACCTTCTCTTCCAGTGACCCTCTGGCTGAACTTCCTGCCGATTATGTCTTCCAATTATCCGATAATGGCAGTCGTCCATTCCAGGCTATTCTAAAGACGGTCGGTAGTAACTGGAATATCAAGGCCTGGGACAAGTACAACGCAAGTATAGCTACTGGAACCCAGTCAGGAATATCGGTGACTCCCAAGTCGGCTAACCATTTTGAGATTAACCTTTCTACCAATCAGACTGTGGGCATAAGGAGCACAGTAATAACTGTAGAAGCAAAGGATGATTATGGCAATAGAGATATCAACTACTCTTCAGATAACAGTAGAATAATTACATTCTATTCTGATAATACAGGTGCTACATTCCAGCCGCCAACATATAATTTCCTTTCCACCGACCAAGGATACAAGGAGTTTAAGGACTCCGATGGATATGGAGTCACCTTCTCCACGGGCGGAACTTTCTATGTGAGGGTGGAGGATAATCAGACAACCCCAATTAGTGGACAAAAGGATGGCGTATTTGTTACCGTTAGACCAGAATCGAATATTTCCTTTCCTCAAAATAGCGGCGAATATAATAGCGTATCTCCACCAACAATCTGGGGAACATATTGGGACGACTATCAAGTTACAAATGTGGAAATTTCTATTCAGAAGAACCTCTCTCCCGACTGGTATTGGAATGAATCTATGAATGACTGGCAGGAGAGGGGAGCAGGGAATCCATACTGGAATATCGGTTCTGTATGGTCATCTTCCTGGACATATACGGGCATTAGTAATAACAAATTTGCTTCAGGGAATACTTATACCATACAATGTCGTGCCAAAGACAATCTGAACAACTATGAGCCTACGCCTTACTCCTCAATCAGTTTCCTCTATGATATAGATGAGCCAGTTACCACAATTACTATTCCTCAAAATGGGATTCACCGTAATACATCTTGCGGTGTAAACGGAACAGCATACGATGAGATTGTTGGTTACGATTCAGGATTATCCACCCTTAAGATTCAGGTCAAAGGATTGAGTGGTTCTGCCACGGAATACTGGGACCCACCAGGCTGGACAGGAAGCGAAGTATGGCTCGGGTCAACTGCTGGAGAGAACTGGGCATTATCTTCTACTCCAACCTGGAAGAACGGGTATAAGTACGAAGTGCGGGCCTACCATAAAGACTGGGCAGGGAATGAAGAGAGCCCACCTGCTCTGAGTACTTTTATTTTTGATACAAGCAGTCCCGATTCCTTCATTTCTCGTCCTTCAAATCCTTTTCACGGTCAAGACCTGACGATGTTATGGGGAACTTTTGTTGACTATCCCTCTTCGCCTTCCTACTCTTCGCAAGTGAGTAGTATGACAGTCAGAATCTACTGCTCCAGCGGGACCTATCAGGGTAAATACTGGGATGGCAGTTCTTGGCAAAGTCTAAGTCCGGATAATGCTTGGCAATACGGTTCCGTATGGGTTTCCTCCTGGACATATACCAGTCTTTCCGGTGCCTGGGAGAATGGAGCAGGTTATATAGTCAATTCTCGAGCGAAAGATGCGGCTAATAATACAGAACTTACAATCAGCACCGCAACCTTTATCTACGATTCAACTGAACCTCAGACAGTTCTCTCAATGCCAGAAGATGACCAGGGAGGAGCAAACCCCAAGGAATATGAAAGTATGAATAACATTTATGGCACTGCGTCAGATACTCCTCCAGGAGAACTTTCCAGAGTCGAGGTTAGGATAAGGTGTATCGATGCTGGGGTCAGCATTAACAACAAATACTGGAATTCGGAGACTGACGAGTGGCAGGATAATGAGTACTGGGTTGGCCAGAGTTCTGTCACTTTAGTTGGCCAGAATTGGCAGTTCAACTCAGGCGGTGTAGATTGGGTCTCAAATGATGTAGGAGTTCTGTATATAGTATCGTGTCGAGCAGTAGATAAAGCAGGAAATGTTGATAGTACGCCAGATGAAAACAAGTTTAAGCTGAAATCACCTCTTCCCAATACAGGCGTAAGTTCGCCAGGTGGTGATGGATATTTCAGAGAGCCTACCAGCGCTTCCGGATGGACTGACCAATATACTACTGAATGGGTAAAAGTGCTAATTTCGTCGGCACCGAGTTATTCTACATATTGGGATGAGACCAGTAAAGTATGGACATCAACTAAGACCTGGAACTCAGTTACTTCCTGGTCAGGAGCCGGGACCAACTGGACAATGAATATCTCTACGCTGGCTTGGACTAACAGTGTGAGGTACAACATCAAATCTAAAGGGAAAGGTCCTGCAGGAGAAGAACCGGAAAAGGAAGGAGAGTACTTCTATATTGACCAGAGCGAGCCAGAAAGCGAAATTAACAGTCCAACTAATGGGAACCATTATCAATCTCTCGACTTAATCGAAGGTACTTCCTGGGATACTTCTCCAGGCAAGATAAACAAAGTTCAACTATACATTAAGAAGGGTACTAATAACTACTGGGACGGTAGCAAGTGGGTGAGTCCAAACACTGTCTGGCTTGACGCCTCTGCCACTGATGGGGATGGATTTGGTGAGACAAGTGAAAGCTGGAAGTATAATATTAGCCCCGCCACGGAATGCTGGAAAGATGAAGGGACTTACATTATAACCTGTCGTGCTGAAGATAAGGTTCCCAACGGAGAATTAACTCCCTACTATGCAGTATCGATTGTGATTGATAGAAGTGGACCCGAATCTACAATAACAACACCCTCTCAATATCTCATCAATGGGCTACCAAAAGTTATTGGAACTGCTAATGACCCAGCTCCTGCAGAAGGAGAGTGGCAAGGAATGCAACTCCAGGTATTGAATAAGGACACTACCTGGTATTGGCAAGGAACAGTTTGGGATACACCTACGAAATGGCTCGATTCCGATAATGATGCCAAATTCACGCTCTACGATTCCTCCTGGACCTATTCCAATATCGGCTGGACGAGTGGATACGAATATGAAATCACATCCAAGGCCAGAGATAAGGCTGGTAACTTGGAATCTACTCCTTCTCAATCCACATTTCTCTTTGACCAGGAAAGCCCTGTATCCAGCGTTACTCAGCCTGGAGAAAGTGACCGGCTGAATATTCTCGATGAGATTAATGGAACCTCTCAGGATACAACGGCAAAACTTCATACTTCAGGATTAGAAGAAGTGAGGATTGCTATGAAAGGCCTCACTCCTCCCACTACCGGTTACTATAAGGGAGGTGGAGATTGGACGGGAGGAAGTCCCGAGTGGTTTACTACTAACTATTCCACGACCACTCTAATATGGAGAAAATTGACGAGCGTCCTCGGCACATTCTCAGGTGCAGGCGATCCGCCAGATGGACAGTATGCAATCATACCCAGGGGGCTCGATAAAGCTAATAATTATGAGACAAATTTCGCTACAAGGACATTCATCTGGGATAAGACCAAACCACAATTCCTAAATGTCACTCCCAGTTCTAATACTGCTACCGGTAGTAGTGGCGTCACTTTCACTCTCAGCGAACCTTTGAAACAGTACACGGGCATAATAATGTTTAAGGCTGAGACTGGCTATAATGGTGAAATTCAGAATAGCACAGATACTTTCCACATCCTAACTCCACTCCAATCTGCTACAACTACCCAGCAGACTATCTATGTTTCTGGCTTGATAGACGGAAACCGCTATACCCTGACTATCGAGGGTATAGACTTGGCAAATAATGCTGGCGATAAAGTCAGCCATTCAGGCATTGTTTACGATAAGACTAACCCAACAAGTGGAATCGGTTTCCCCAACAAAGACTACCACTCCAATGTCACTACAACCTATGGAACTTGTCAGGATCCTCCTCCAGTAGGGGGCGCAGAGTTTTCAGGAATGAGCGGGGTTCTTGTACAAATATCGAGTGGAACTTTCTACTGGGATGGCGACTCGTGGGAATCTGGCGAGAAGTGGCTTTCTGCTTCAAGCACAGATAACTGGACTAACTGGTACTATGACATCTCTTCGTCAACAGCTTTTACCAATGGAGGCTCTTATCAGGTCAATTGCAAAGCATACGATGTGGCGGGAAATACCCAGACAGTTCCTGCGATGCGCTCTTTCATCTACGACAATGTGGAACCTTCTTGTAGCGTTACCTCTCCAGAAAGTGGGAAATCTTATAGTAGTCTCGTGAATATCACCGGTAGCGCAAACGATTCCTTGAGCGGAATCGACTATGTTGAGGTACAGATTACAAGTGGGACTACCACCAAGACATACTGGAATGGCTCTGACTGGACAACGGGCGAAGTCTGGCTTCCCGCAAACGGCACCTGGAGTTATAGCTCAGGCCCCCCGAAATCCAAATTGTCAACAGGCGCCACTTACAATGTTCAGTGCAGGGCTAAAGACAAGGCAGGTAATCAGAAACTGAGCGCTATGGTAACTTTGTCCGGAGATACTGTTCCTCCAACTTCCCAGGTAACTGAGCCGCAAGATGGTATTCCCATAACAACACCTCCCACTATCAGGGGAACTGCTTCCGAGAACGGTCCCGGGAGTATCTTGAATGTGGAAGTCTCCATTATGAGAGAGGACAATGTCTATTGGGACGATTCTATCAATAACTGGGGAGCACCTTATCAAGAATATTGGAATACAACTTTTAGTAGCACAAGTTACAACTATTGGGTGTATCAAGGAACACCGAGCTGGTCTAATAATATAGAATATACAATAAGGTCGCGAGGGAAAGACAATGCTCTTCCTCAGGCGAATGTTGAAGTTGTCGTCTCAAGCATCACTTTCCAGTACGACCCCGCTGGGCCGACATCGGTCGTCACTTCACCGAGCCAGCCTTACTACAAGAGTCTCACTCTCATTACAGGGACAGCCGATGATGATGGGAGTGATGGCTCGGGAGTCGCCGAAGTCAAGCTAAGAATTGCTGACTTGAGTGAGAATCCGGTCAAATACTGGAAAGGAACAGTAATAAAATGGGAAGAAGGAGAATGGTGGGAGATGGCAAGCGGCTTGGAGGACTGGACTTACGATAAGATTACCGATAATGATTGGAAAAATAACCACATATATAATATAAATTCTCGAGCGAGGGATAATGCAGGAAACTATGAACTTTCGTTCACCACGAAGACATTTACCTTTGATAATGGAGAGCCAAATTCGACAATCTCTACGCCCACTGCAGGAGGATACTACTCTCTTATTAAGCCACTTAACGCAATAGAAGGTTTAGCCAGCGACAATGCCAGTGGAGTAAAATTTGTGGAAGTTAGGATTAAGAGGCAGACTTCATCTTCCTACTGGGATGGAGGTAACTGGGTAGCGGTGAGCACATTTACGCTTGCTACAGGCACCACTTCCTGGATTTATACCGGTATTCCCCAGTGGGCTGATGGAGAGATTTATACGATTAACAGCCGTGCCACTGACAATGTGGATATGACCGAAGTTTCCATAAGCACAGTCAACTTTACTTTCGATACATCTAAGCCAACCTCCACGGTGGTAATGCCAGTAAATGGGGGGAAATACGGAAGTATGAACGAACTTTCAGGCGTGGCAAACGATGCTCTATCTGGTGTTGATTTCGTGAAGATTACAATCCAGGAACCGGGAGGATGGTACTGGAACGGGGTATCTACCTGGACAGCAAGCGTAGAGTGGCTTCTAACAGACTATAATGGAGTAACAAAGATATGGACCTACAATTCGAGCACTGTTCCCTGGCTCAATAATAAGACATACACTATCAAGAGTAGAGCAACAGACAAAGTAGGCAACGAAGAGTCGCTATATGGAGAATCGAGTTTCACCTACGATGCAGATTATCCTTCATCTGGAATTACTCTTCCTGCTTCAGGAGATAATAGAAACGGCCTTACTACAATTTCTGGAACATCCTCAGACAATCAAGGTGTCAGTGGGGTAAAGATAAGAATAGAAAAGGTGGGAGCCGGTTACTGGGATGGCGATAGCTGGGAGAGTTATTCTACCTGGTTCTCTGCTACTGCTTCTGATGGAGATGGTTTTGGCGAAACGAGCGAGGATTGGAAATATGATGTAGACTTTGCAACTTCGCCCTGGGAACATAATAAGAGTTATAAGATTAGGGCACAGGCAACAGATATCGTAGGTCGCAGCGAGACAGGAAGTGAGGTAAGTTTTACTTTCGATACTCAAGGACCAGACTCAACCATTTCCACTCCACAGGATGGAATTCCCATAAATTATCCACCTATTATCCAGGGAGGAGCTTCAGAAAACGGCCCGGGTACCATTAGTATGGTAGAAGTATCAATTATGAGAGAAGACAATGTATATTGGAATGGTAGTATTAATAACTGGGGAGCACCTTACGAGGAGCGCTGGAATACCACATTCAGTAGCACAAGCTATACTTATTGGGTATATCAGGGAACACCAACTTGGTCAGCCAATATCGAATATACTATAAGGACTCAAGCAAAAGATAATGCAAAGCCGCAGGCGAATTCGAAAGTCTCAGTCTCGAGCACAACATTCCAGTACGATCCCAATCCGCCAGAAACTACAATTACCTCGCCAGATAAAGGATACTATAATAGCCTTACACTCCTTTCAGGAACCAGTGATGACGATGGAACGGATGGCTCAGGAGTAAAGGAAGTTAAACTGAGGATTGCTGATTTAGACGAGACTCCAGTTAAGTATTGGAAGGGAACGGTAGTAAAATGGGAGGAAGGCGAGTGGTGGGAAAAGGCGAGCGGGAAGGAGAGCTGGAGCTATGATAAGATAACCGATTCAGATTGGAAAGATAACCATCTTTATCAAATCAATAGCAGGGCGGAAGATAATGCAGGAAACTTCGAAATCGGATTCCCCACGAGAACCTTCATATTTGACAAAGTTAAACCAGACTCGACAATATCTACGCCGACGGCTGGCGGGTACTATTCTCTCTCCAAACCTCTCAACTTTATTTCAGGGACATCTACTGACCCTGGTAGTCCCAATCCTTCAGGGATAGACTATGTTGAAGTGAGAATCAGTTCAGGCTCATACTACTGGGCTGGGAGCGGTACAGGCTGGGTGACATATAGCACCTTTACAGTCACGAGCGGAACAACTTCTTGGAGCTATAGTGACTTACCACAGTGGTCGGACGCGATAGAATATACTATAAATTCACGCGCAACCGATAAAGCGGGCAATATAGAATTATCTATAAGCACAATAACCTTTAGATACGATACCACTCTACCCACATCAACAATCGTAACTCCAGATCCCCAAGCATCTCCACCTATCCTCTATGAACAGGCCCCTACCATTAGCGGAACTGCCGGAGATGCTTCTCCAGGAGAACTTTCGAAGGTTCAGATTTCCCTCCGCCATGACCCCGCCCTTACAGGCCATTATTGGAGGCCAGACACTGGCTGGGTGGGAGGAGAGTACTGGATAGATGCGACAGGGACTGGCAACTGGTCGTGGGGCACCTCTGGAGTGACTTGGAAAAATCCAGGAGCTGAAGAGCTATATCTTATTGAAGTCAGAGCAGCTGACAAGGCAGAAAACTACCAATCGCCAGTCTCGACGAGCGCGTTCAGATTCCGTGCGCCTCTGCCACAAACTGCGATTACTAAGCCTGAGGAAGGGAAATATTATAACACAGATGGATTACCTTCGATTACCGGGACGGGTTTCCATTGTGCAGAGAACGAAGTTAAAGTCAAACTACGCAGGAAGTCTGACTGGAAATACTGGGACGAAGCTAATGGAGTCTGGCAGTCATCGGCGACTGTGGTTTGGAATGTGGCCAGTGGCTATGGAACGGGAAACTTTAACTGGACTTTGGGAATCTCAACATTTGCGTGGGAACACAATGTGAGCTATGTTGCTACTCCCAAAGGAAAGAGCCAAGAAGACATAACCATAGAAGGCACAGCGGTCAACTTCGGTATCGATCTATACAATCCAAGCTGTTCCATCGTTTTCCCAGAAGACCAGAGTTACAAGCGGGAAGTTACGGAAATTAGGTGCAATGCCCAGGATTCACCTTCAGGCATAAGAGAAGTGAAGATTACCATAAGAGACCAGAACAATAGATACTGGAAAGAGTTTGTCTCCAGTGGAACCTGGACGAGTGAAGTCACCTGGCTTGATACAGATTATATTGCTCCTTATTGGACTTACAACTTTCCAGTTGTCTGGACAGATACATATACTTATAGGGTCCAACCAAAAACATGGGATTTGACAGATCCCGACCAGCCCAATAAAGCAAATAGTACCATTGGGACAGAGATATCTTTTGTTTATGATATCGCAATTCCTACATCTACCATTACCAATCCTGCAGATGGCACATTTGTAAGTAATCTTCCCACTATCGAGGGAACTGCCAACGACGACCATGGTTTAAGTAAAGTCTTACTATCCATAAAGAGAAACACCAATCCTCCCAGATGGTGGGATTCTGGCTGGCAACTTTCTGAGAGATGGATAGTGGCTAACGGCACTTCCTCCTGGACATATCCCAACCCTGGGTGGGTAACTCCCAACCAGTATACCATATCGAGTAAATCAGTAGATGTTGCTGGAAGTACGCAGACAGCCGCAACTCAAGCGACCTTCACCTTTGACGACCAGAAGCCTCAATCAAGCATAACCTCTCCTTCTCAGGGGAGCTACCTGACGACATTGGATGAGATTTTAGGAACCGCCTACGATGCAATCTCCGGGATACCGAGATATGAGCCGCCAACCTATCTTGATGAAAGTGTCAAAGTCAGGATACGAGACCTTACTCGAGGAACTACATACTGGGATGGTGGCTCCTGGGTGGTTGGTGAGAGGTGGGTTCTCGCTATTGGTTCCACGACCTGGACATACGAGACCTCTGGAATCTGGACATCTGGCCACGAGTATGAGATTACTTCCAAAGCTGTAGATACGGCTGTTCCTACTCCGAATGAAGAGGTGCCTTCTACTTCCATTACCTTTGTCTTTGATATTACTGCGCCAACCGCCACAATCGTGACACCTGGCGAAGGAGCCAAGCTGAAAAACCTTCCAACAATTTCAGGGACTTGTCAAGATGACTGGAAGGTGGACAAGATAGACTTAGAAATCAAGAATATTACCGATTCGCCAAATGAGTACTGGACTGGTACAAGCTGGTCTACCACAACTAGCCATGTCTGGGCAAGTGTCTATACTTCTTCCTGGACATATAGCTTCACCGGGAACTGGTCGAGCGGCAGAAACTATTCAGTTACTGCCAAGGCGCAGGATAAGGTTCCCAATTACCAGCAACAACTGAGTACCAGGACATTCACCATAGACAAGGATGTGCCGACAGTTAGCGTGGTATCGCCGACAGGGGATTTGAAGGTGGCACCGGATAAGGTTAGTGGGACGGCAGTAGACCATCCTGATTCGCCACTGGAAAATAGTGGGATAGAGAAGGTAGAGTTAGAGATAAAAGACACGACAGCATCTCCGAATCTATACTGGGATGGTAGTGTTTGGGTAACGACAGCGACCTGGTTTGATACAGGGAGTATTAGCTGGGAGTACACAGTTCCCGAGCCTACCACAACCTGGACAAATGGCCATTTATACAGGCTCCAGGCGAGGGCGACTGATGGTACAGGGCAGAATGTAGGTATCTCCAGTTATCTTACCTTTAGATATGATAAGACGGAGCCATCTTCACAGGTATTGGTTCCAGAAGATGGGAAATACTATCCATCTGGACAGCCTTCTCCATTATCAGGGACAGCCCAGGATGTAACGCCGGGTTCAGGAGTAGATAATGTTAAGGTACTGATTCAGAGGGTAGATACAAAGGAGTACTGGAGTGGTAGCGAGTGGAGGCCGGAGGGGGAAGGTGAGAGATGGAATCCAGCAACGAGTTTCACAGCTCCGAACTGGAGTTATACGATACTATATCCGACAATTACCTGGGTTAATGGTAAGAGTTACGGAGTCAGCTCGAGGGCAGAGGACAAAGCGGGGAATGTTGAGGTAGTTATCTCATCGAATGTATTCACATATGATACGAGTGAGCCTTCGTGTAGTGTAGATTATCCTTTAGATGGGTATGAGATAAAAGATAAGGTAACATTCAGAGGGAGCTTATCAGACAATTTCAAAGTGGCGCAAGCATCAGTGAGTGTGCAGAGGGCGATAGGGTGGTGGACAGGGTCGGGATGGGATCCGGATAATGAGCACTGGCTTAATGCGACACTATCTCCAAATGCGACGAGCTGGTGGTGGTATGATGATGGGATATGGGCGCCGGAAGTCAACTACACAGTGAGGTGTAAAGCGATTGACAATGCGGGGAATCAGAAAGTATCAAGTTCCAATACATTCCTATACGATCCCAATGCGCCAACAGCCAGTGTAAGTATGCCGGTTAATGGAAAATATTACCGGAGTCTTCCGGAGATAAGTGGGACATCTGGAGATGGGGTGGGTGGTTCTGGAGTGGTACTGGTAAAGGTGAAGGTGATAGATTTAACAGGTTCCACGACATACTACTGGAACGGGGAGAATGGGTGGACGACAACAGAGGCAGGGACATGGTTCAATATGAAGTCTGGTCCTGATCCCTGGGAGTACTATTTAGGCACATCGACGGGGACATCGGATGGGTATTGGACGAGCGGGCACAAGTACAGGATTCAGTGTAAGGCATACGACTCAGCCGGTAATGAGCAGACAGTGTTGGGAGAGGCGATATACTATTTTGACAATAAGCCATCGACATCGGTAGTGAGTGTGCCAATAAGTGGAGATAGTTACAATAGCTTAACAGAGATTTCTGGGGGTAGTTCAGATGGAGGGAGTGGAGCATATCCAGCGGGAGTAGATTATGTAGAGGTAAGGATAAAGGATGCAGATGGGAACTACTGGGATGAACAGACTAAGGGATGGGGGAATGAGGTATGGAATCGAGCCACAGGGTCGAGTTCCTGGTCAATCTCCATAACTACTTCAGCCTGGAATTCAGACAAGGTATATACAATCAACTCGAGAGCATACGATAAAGTTGATTATCCTTCTCCAAATGTAGAGATAGGGTATTCTACTTATACATTTACATATGATGTAGTGAAACCCACATCAGCAGTTACTCAACCTATAGATGGGAGGTATTATCAGAGTTTAAGTCTCATAAAGGGGACGGCCTATGACAAGACGACAGGTGTTCAGACGACAGAAATCTCTATACAGAGGTACAATGACCCATATAAGGACTACTACTGGAACGGTTCCACCTGGACAGTAACTGAGACCTGGGTTCCTTATACAGGGG
>Ga0315308_1000491_pt1 | contig 22118 bp, 15 predicted proteins | sample TDP3_MG_FD_203078 | JGI IMG/M metagenome (GOLD analysis project Ga0315308, IMG submission 203078) | Freshwater sediment microbial communities from Lake Towuti, South Sulawesi, Indonesia - TDP3 | ecosystem: Environmental > Aquatic > Freshwater > Lake > Sediment | place: Indonesia: South Sulawesi... | reverse complement strand
TCAGGCTTTCGTGAAGATGATTCCTGAGGCGGTTGAGGTTTTGCGGGGCTATGTTGAGAAGCTGAGGAAGAGAGACGTTGATGTACGAGATTTGATCATTGCGAAACAGCTGTCAATGCACCCAGAGAGGTATGCTCATGATGTTTTTCAAGCGATTGCTGCTAAGCAGTTGGTCAAGGAGGGCATCGAAGTTTCTGCGGGACAAACGGTTCGCTACTTGATAACCGACGCTGAAAACAAAATGGCGGCTAAACGTGTAAAGGCTGCTGAACTAGTCAACGCTGAAACTCGCTTTGATGCCGAAAAATACGTGGACATGCTGATTCTCGCGGGTGCGAACATCCTGAGTCCATTTGGATATACCGAAGAAGCTCTGAAAGATCAAATAGTTTATGGCGAGAAGCAGACGATGCTGAAACCCCTTCTGGCAACAACATCTTTTTCCCGTTGATATCAGGTTCTATAGGCATGAGCGTGGAGATATCCCCCGCAAAACCCCCTCTTTTTTCTGCGTTAAGACACTGTCTTTGATTGCTTGTTTAAGATTTAATCTCTGTGTTTCTCTTTCTTTTCTTAACATAGACTACTGTTACAACAGCTACGGCTAACAGCAATGTTAATCCAATGTAGGGAGCTAACAAATCAAGTTTGTTTACTGGAATAGAGATGCCACCAACTGGTACTGGTGGGGATAAGGCATATAGTATTACTGTGCCGTGCTGTCTAGTGTGGGATATTGGCTCGGCAGCGTTGTTTGACAAGTCGGTTGAATAAAGTTCCAGCGTTATGTTGGCTGTTTGTTGTAGTGGATGATATTTCACTCTAAATGTCATGTTGAAGACTGTGCCAGTACCGTTGAAAGACGGAGCTGGCCACCCTGACGCATAGGCGATCAAGTAGGTTCCAGCCGTAGTGTTAACTTCATCTTTTTGGAATAGTATTGGGTTCCAAAGCACGCCGTCGGGGTAGGTGTTCTTGGGCACGCGGACGGAGTGGCTCACGTAGTCGAGGAATGTTGTGTTCCACCTGAATTTTATGTCGAAGCCGTAAAGGTTTGTTACGTCGACGATTTTTATGGCTACATTGAACTGTTGACCAGTAGCGTTTGCGCGATACTCTATTAAGGGGGGGTCTACTTTAACAACTGTTGCACCACCGACAACTGGATTGGCTGCAACAGCTAAGCCTAAGAATAGCATAGAAATGAAAAGCGTAACTGATCGTTTGTTCGCCCTCAACTATAGTTTCTCCTTTCATCAGCAACAGGGCACGTGTTGTCACTTTGTATCAAAGGTGAGCAAAAATATAAAGTCAATGTACTACAAGTGAGTAGTATTTATCCATAAATCGGTTCTAGTGCTCTTTTTTGCAGGTTTAGTTGTCTACCAACTTTAAGATGAGCTTCTGCACGTAGTTGGCTGAAATTTATGTGTAATTCCAGAATTGGGAAAAAAGGATTAGTTACTTGGGCTTTCTGATTTTTACGAAGTATATTGCTATGATGCTTATGATGACCATTGCCACTACTCCCGCGACGTAGGGAATGATGTCTATTGGCGAAGCTTCACTCAGATTTGACAGAATCTGGTGGAGGATGACTGTGCTGTGCTGTGTGGTATGAGGTATTGGATTAGCGCCATTATCGCTCAGGTCTGTTGAGTAGAATTCCAGTGTTATGTTTGCTGTTGGTTCAGGCTGCACAGGGTGATATTTCACCCTAAAGGTTATCGTGAAGACTGTGCCAGTACCGTTAAATGAAGGCGCAGGAACCATTGAAGCGTAGGCAATCGAGTAAGTTCCAGTTGTTTGGTTAACTGTATTTTCAAGCGATAAAATTGGGTTGCAAAGCACACCATCAGGGTAAGCGTTTAGGGGTATATGGACAGAATGATTAACATATTCGAGTATCGTTGTATTCCATCTGAATTTAATGTCGAAACCGTAAAGGTTTGTAACGTTAACGATTTTAATGGCAACCGTGAACTCTTTGCCTACAGCGTTTTCGTGATACTCTATGAGGGAGGGTTCCACTTTAATAACTGGTGAAGTCAAGCCTTCTATTACAACTTGTCCGTGGATTGGTGATTGGGTAGGTATTTCTCCCAGAGTGCCGGTCAAGCTAATGTCGCTGAGGTTTATTGGGCTGTTGTCAACTGTTGGATAAATTCCTTGATGCTTAACCGTGAATTTGATGGTTGCGGCTAATACGTTTCCACTTGGAGGTGCTGAGGGCCCTCGTGCGGCGGTGATGCTTATCTTGGCGAGCATATCTGCTGGACGAGCAACCGTGACCTCCTTTGGTCCCCTCCAGATGGGATCTATAATTACATCGTTTAGGTCATCTATGATGTCGATAAGTGTGGTGTTAAAGCTTAATGAGAATTTAACATCGTTTAGATCCCATGCTGCATCTAAGCTTTTTATGTAGATACTGATGTTAAACTGTTGTCCAGTTGCTTGAGGAGGATATGGTCCGAACTTCACGTAGGCTGGGTCAACGGCAAAGTATGGTTTTGGCGGTGGTTCAACTATGAAAAGGGTGGCGCTTATGGTGTTCCAAAAGTTTCCACTGTCCGTTACGTTCAGAACCACTATTAGCGTGCCTGTTGCTTTGTAGAGGTGGGTTATGATCGGGGTTTCAACGGTTGTTTTGTTGCCGTCTCCGAAATCCCATGCGTACAGCTTTATGCCTAGCGGGTGATAGCTTTCTGAAGCGTTGAAGGTTATGGTTTGGCCTGGTGGCAAAATGTTGCCGCTTGGAGTCCATGTGAATTTTGCTGTAGGTGGAGGCCTATAGGCTATGTATGTGCCGTTTTCGGTTATGTGTGGAATCGACCCTATATTTTTGTCAAAGATTTCTGTCGGACTCAGTGTAAGCTCACATGAGGGTGGCGGATATTGCAACGATTCGTTGATAACGTGGAACGTAACCGTGAACAAGATACCAGTTGTTGGCGGATCAGGTTTCTTGGGGGGAACAAGTTCGAGGGCATACGTTGCGGTTCCTGTAGCGTTGCTGATTTGTTTCAGGATCTCTATTGAGTCTTCAGCGTAGCTTTTTGGCCATGATCCTTCGCTGATTTCATTTGCTTCTATAAGTGTGGAGTTGAAGTTTAAGGTAATGCTGAAGTTTGCAACATCATAGGTTTCATTTACGCCTAATATCCAGATGTCGATGTTAAAAGTATTGTTCATGGGCATGTTCTCAACTTTTGTCGGCATGACCTTCAAAATTGGGTAAGTGGGCACTTCGGAGAGTCTTTCCCATATTCTAATATTGGCGGGCTCAACGGTGTGCGTAATAGGAACGATTGGATCCCCTGAAACCCTTGGAGCCAAGTCTGTTGATGAAAAGTCCAAAATAATGTCAATAGGGTCTACGTTGGGTCCGCCCGTTTCATAATCATAAGGCTGCTTTATGACTTCAAATGTCATGGTGAATACTGCGCCTGTGCCATTGAAGGATGGTGCAGGGTCGATGGAGGAGTAGGCAGCCCAGTATGTTCCTTCGGTTGCATTAACTTCGTCTCTTAGTTGAAGTACTGGGTTCCAGAGAACACCGTCAAGATAAATGTCTCTAGGCACACGCACTGAGCGGCTAACGTACTCGAGATATGTTGCATTCCATCGAAACTTCAGGTCAAAACCATAAAGATCGGTTACGTTGTAGATTTTTACAGTTATGGTGAATTGGGTTCCGGGTATTGGAATTGGGTCACCAGCTGGATTGCCGAACTCGATGAGTGTAGGTTCCACTTTGACAACTGTTTCGGTTAAAGTAGTGGTGAGGTTTGAACCGAACGAAGCGCTTACTATTGTGATTAGAAGTATGATTATTAACATAGTTGTTAACATGTTTTCGCTTGATAATCGCAAACGTGTCGTCCCCTTCTGTTATTTGGTTGCGGTTGGTAATATTTATTTTCAGCACTTTTCGTAGTTTTTGAAGCTTTCTTTAGGAGTGGTGGGTTTGAAAAATGGTGTTATCGGGTTTTATGGCGTCCATGTTTTGCCGTAGACCTTGGTTACTACGACGACGTCATAGATGCTGATTTTGTTCCATGGTGCTGCTAGGTCGGCTATGGGGTTCCAACGAGCGTCGGCTGGTGTGGCATCGTAGGCTATGGTTACAGTGACGACGTCGTATATGTTCACTATTCGGTCACCGTTCAGGTCGCCTATTGTTGTTCGTTTTATTTCGATTACGTGACCGCTGTGAGGATATGTGAAGTATAGGAAATAGTGGGTTGCGTTTTCCGTCCTAGTGTAGTAGATTGTTTTTCCGTCAAATAGGACGACGAAAGTGTCGCTTGATGGTAGGTCTAGTAAAGCCTTTGGTATTGTTATGTTTGTGAAGCCTAAAATATCCGCTGGACCTGTTGCATTGAAGTTCATGAGTTTTTGGGTATCGTTGTATGCGAAGTTGGTTATCGATGAGCTGCTGGCTGTGGTGAAGTTATATTCGACTTCGCCCACTACCACTGTGTGGGTTATTATCTCGACCAGTAGTATGGTGACGGAACCGTCTATGACGGCGTGGTTGATTGGATTTGGAGTTGGCCAACTGGAATCTGAAAGATCAGTGTTCTGTAGGCTGAGAGGTGATTCGCCAGTTGCTTGGGTGGATGATTGGAACGAGATCGTGAACAGCGTTCCGCTTCCGTTGACACCGGTTGGCGCGCCCATGAGCGAAAGGGCAAATCGCACTTTTCCTTCCGTATCGTTTACTTCGCTTTTGACTGTGATTGTGCTTCCGCCAGATTTGAGGAATGGGCCTTCAGCCAAGCTTAGGGCGTCAAGTAGGGTTGTGTTGTAGTAGAGGCTGATTTCGAAGGCGTATAGGTCTGTGACATTGTCAACTGATACGTTAAGGTTGAAAGAGACGCCTTGTGATTTGCGGAATGTGGTTGGCTGTGGATACAATATTGTTGGTATGGATGGAAGCGCATGCAGTATTACTGTGCCGTTTTCTTTTGTGTGAGTTATTGAGCCGCCGCCTTCTGCTGCTAGGTCTGTTGAGTAGAGTTCAAGTGTTATGTTAGCGTCCGGTTCAGGTTGTACGGGATGATATATTACCTGAAATGTCATGGTGAAGACAGTGCCTGCACCGTTGAAGGATGGTGCAGGAGCCATTGAAGCCTTGGAGATCCAGTATGTTCCCTCGGTTGTATTAACTTCGTCCGCAAGCGAAAGTATTGGGTTCCAGAGAACACCGTCAAGATAAGTGTCTCTAGGTACATGCACCGAGTGGCTGACATACTGGAGAAACGTTGTGTTCCACCTAAACTTCAGGTCAAAACCGTAGAGATTCTCTACGTCTGCTATCTTCACGGCTATTGTGATTTGAGTTCCTGTTGCTTTTACGTAGTACTCGGTGAGCGGCGGGTCTACTTTGACTGTTGTTGTCTGACCAGCTACAGGGTTGATGAAGGTGCCTAAACTTGAGAGCAGCATCAAAATGATGATTAACGCTATAATTTTACTCTTCTTCATCATCGCAGATTCTCCTTTCTTCGGGTAATTAAATACTTGCATTCGTTGATATAAATCGAATGAACTTCAAGTGAGTAAATCTTTTCTATATTGTTGACTTGTGGGGCTTTTGGTTGTTGCTGTCTTTAATGGGCTACTTGAAGTTTGGAGGTTTGTAAAAGTTTCGCCTGTAGATGAAGACAGAGAAAAATGTAGCCGTTTATGATTCTTTGTATCCGTAGCGTGATGTGGCTATCACAACGTCGTATATGTTAATTTCATCGTTGCCGTCTACGTCGCAGTTGGGGTTAAAGCGTGGTTCGCCTCGTTTGGCGCTGTAGACTGAGACTAATCTTACTATGTCGTAGATGTCGATGTCTCGGTCGCCGTCAGTGTCGCCCGGAACCGTGATTATGATCACGCCACCATATGCAAATGAATTATCACCCGTGTCTGTTTCGCTGGGAACGGGCCAAGCGTAGGCGTTTATGGTGTAGTTGTCTTTAGCAAAGCCTGTTGTGTTCCATGTGAGGGTGATGGTCGTCGTTCCAATTGTGAGGTTGACGGTTTGTGTGACAATGGTGGTGTTGATGTAGACTGTTACATTGACAGGTTCAAAGCAGTTGCCTTTGTTCGTGATCTGGACGTTTATTGTTGCTAAGTATCCTTGTCCTATGACGGTTTTAGAAGGGGTAATGTTTGTAATCGCTACATCGTGGATCGCGACGAGATATATTAGGGGATATCTGTCTGTGTTGTTTGCATCGATGGAGTAGGGTGTGTCGCCTATGCCGTCGCTACCCGATTGATCTTGATTCGGACCGCTCTTTAAGTCAACGCCTGTGTAGTCGCTCCAGTAGTTTCCGCCGGAAGGATAGCCATTGTCCCAGATATTTGTGGACCAGAGATTTGCTGTTTGATATGTATTGTTGATAAATTTGTTCTGATGTATCGCGTTATTATATGCTTCTTCTAATTGTATGCCGAATTCGTTGTTTGAAATTGTGAGGTTCGACAAATTGTTACTTGAAGAGCTCTCAAGCCAAAGTCCGTATTTGGTATTATTTACGACTCTGATGTTTGACAACGTGTTGTTGTTGGATCGGACTAGCCACGATCCGTATCTATTGTCTGCTATTGTAATGTTTGACAAATTGTTACTTGAAGAGTCTTCAAGCCAAACTCCAACCCAGTTGTTCATTATGATGATACTTGAGATGTTGCAGTCGCTGGCGTTGGTCAAGTGAACGCCACCGTAAGGCCATTCAAACTTGCCGTTTTTTATTGTGAATCCGCTGATGGATACATTGTTTGCCGTTATTAGAATGGCTGTTTCTAATTCGCCACCATCGATTGTTGTAATATGGCTGTCTTCTCCAATGAGCGCCACTGTCTTGTTTACGACCACGTTTTCCAAGTATGTTCCATTGTATACGTATATGATATCTCCAGGGCTTGCCGTGTTTATGGCTTCTTGGATTGTTGGATAGTCATATGGAACAATTATTGTTGTAGGCTCTGTTTTGGCTGGCTGTATGTTGAATGTCAATGACCACAGGCTTATCAGAAGCAAAATAAGCGCCATTATCGGTGTGGCTTTCTTTTTCAATTCCTTCTCTTCCTTTTTGCAGTGCGCCTTTGCACCTCTTATTCTTTGTAGCCGTATCGTGATGTGGCAATCACCACGTCATAAATGTTTATTTCATCGTTTGAGTCTATGTCTGCGTTTGCATAGTATCTAGGTTCGCCTTTCTTTGCGCCGTAAGCTGAAGATATTCTGACTATGTCGTAGATGTCTATGTCCATGTCGCCGTCAACGTCGCCGGGAACCGTGACTTTGATTGTGCCGTAAATGAAGGTATTGTCTGTTGTGTCTGTTTCGGCTGAGACTATAGTGACGAATGCTTTTAGGGTGTACGCTCCTTTGTTCCAGCCTGTTGTGTTCCATGTGATGGTGCGAGTAGTTGAGCTTCCGTTTGTTAGATAGATTGAGAGTGTTTGGATGATGCTTGTGTTAGCGTAGATGGTTATGTCGAAGGCTTGCGTTAGGTTGCCTTGGTTTTGAACGGTGATGTTTATGGTTGCTAAGTATCCTTGCCCTATGACTGTTTTTGAGATTGCTAGGTTGGTGACGGCAAGGTCGTGAGTCCATCGAGTGTTCATAAGGGGGTATCTGTCTGTGTTGTTTACGTCGATGGTGTATGGCGTGTCGCCTATGCCGTCGTGATTTGTGTCATTTCCGCTGTAGTCGCTCCAGTAGTTGCCGCCGGAGGGGTAGCCGTTGTCCCAAATGCTTGTGGAGTCTGAGGTTACTGCTTGCGGCGTGTTGTTTATGAGGTTGTTGTGGTAGATGAGGTTGTTGTCGGCTCGGTCTAGGTAGATGCCTCCCAAGGTGCTGTTGCCGATGGTGTTGTCTCCGATGGTGTTGTTGGTTGACCCGATTAGCATGACGCCAAATGGGCTGTTTCTTATAGTGTTGTTGGTAACGGTGTTCGTGTTGTTGGACCATGTCAACAGGACTCCGACGTAGTTGTTTGCCATGGCGTTTTTGGTTATGTTGGTTCTGGTTGAGCCCTGTAGCCAAACGCCTCCTCCCCCGGAGGGGTAGCCGTTGTTCGTTAAGGCGTTATTGTATATGGTGATGTCGCTTGTGAAGTTTAGGTACACGCCGTAGCGGAAGCCCGTGATGAACGTGTTCTTTATAGTTACGTTGCTGTTTTTGCTGTTTAAAGTGAACCCGTAGCTTGGAGGAGTCCCTTGAAGCGTGTAGCCGTTTCCGTCTACTACTACATCGTTCTTCTGAATAACGATTGATTCGTAGATGTTGGCGGTGAAGGTGTAAACGTTTCCAGCGCGGTTGATTGGCGCTGTTGAGGGGTCAACTGACCCGTCTGGTCGTATATATATAGTGTCGCTGGCCGCGACTGTTCCTACACTAAACATTAAACTAATCATGCCGGTTATGAGGAGCGTTAACATTATTCCCGGCACTACTTTCCTTTTCATCTCTTATGTTCTCCTTTCCCAGTTTCAACATAAACTATACCTTGCAAGCGTGATTTATCAATTATGGATGAAACTTCCATGCATTTCAACTCATTATCATCCTGGTGAGGCGTGCGTATACACCGCTCATTAGTTTCTAACGCTTTATACAAAAAGAAAAAAACGGGATTGGTGTTTACTCTTCTAAGCCTAAGACGACTACAGGGTCGGTTATTGTTGTTGTCGATGTGCTGGTGATGATGAATGGGAATGGTCCTGGAACTGTTACTGTGTATCCGGCTGTGAAGGTGTTAATCAAGTGGCCTAAGCTCTTCCAAGCTAGCATTGTCGCCTTAGGGAAGTATCCTCGTGCTGGACCGTATTGCATATGGATGCTTACGTAGACTGTCTGGCCTGGGGCTATGCCTGATATTGTTACCGTGCCGCTAGCGCCATAAGTTACTGTGGCTGGAATGCGTGTTCCGGTGATTCCGTAGCCTGTCCACACTTGTATTGGGTCCCCTTGTATCGGGTGAATTATGAAGTCAGGGTCGAGAGTGTAGCTTACCGTTATCGTGCCCGTGTTGACTGGCCAGTTATTGGTGATTTTTATGTTGAAATAGAATTGGCCTGGGTTGGTTGAAGCCAGCTTGAATGTGGTCTTGCTGAGGTCTTTTGGCGTCCAAACAGTGTCGAATCTAGTGATCACGTTGAAGCTGCTGTCAGTTATGAAGCTGCCAAACTCTAATTCCAACCAGTAGTGGGCTGTAGCAGTGTGCGGTGCATCCATGTGAACAGTTATCGGGTTGCCCGGAGTGTTTGTTCCGTCAACGTCCCAGTAAACGAACAAGTAACCCGTGACGGATGGCGCGGTTAACGTGACAGTGGTGCATTTGTCGTACCAGCCTTCACCTGGAATAGTAACCAAGCCTGTTGGATCAGTTTTGACTGTTAGGTAGTATTGGATCACGTAGTTTGCGGTTACTGTTTTGGCTTTATCCATTAAAACTGTTGTTGAAGTTGAGCTTGGGGCGGTTATCTCCGACATGTCGGCAGTTGTCCAGCCGTCGAATCTATAACGGGAAGAACCTGGCACGATGTCTACGTATTGGTCTGTGGAGATTGCGGCATTTGTTCCTCCGTCGTACCAGCCTTCGCCTGAGGGAGTGTTGACTCCTGCTGGGTCTGTCGTTACGGTCAGATAGTATTGTACTATGTAGTGGGCGGTTGCTGTGTGAGCTGCGTTAATGTGAATATTTATTGGATTAACTCCCGCACCCTGTGATGTCCCGTCAACGTCCCAGTAGCTGAATCTGTAGCGAACACCGACGCCACCACTAACAGGGGTAGGCGCCGTCAGCGTAACCCATGTGCAATTGTCATACCAGTCTGCACCAGGTATGGGTGGAAGAGTTGATGGGTCGGTAACCACAGTCAAATAGTATTGAATCTTCCAGTTGGCGATGGCAGTCTTAGGACTGTCCATATGGATTGGGTCGCTGATTAGTCCCGTTCCAGATGCGTCGCCACCCCAACCAGTGAAAACAGCCCGCACACTTCCAGGAACAATATCTACTGTTCCAGTGGTTAATGTTGCGTTTGCATATGTACATTCATCGTACCAGCCCATGCCGCCAGGCGTGTCGTATGGCGAAACTACGGTTAGGTAGTATTGTGTCTTCCAGTTGGCTGTTGCGGTCTTATTTCCACTCATAGTTATTGGGTTGCTTGTTAGGCCGGTTCCAGATGCGTCGCCGCTCCAGCCTGTGAAAACATATTGGATGCCTGTGCCTCCGGAGACAACTCCATCGGTGAGATTTGCGTAAGCTGTTGTGCCGTTGTCGTACCAGCCCATGCCGCCTGGCGTGTCATGTGCCGAAGTTACAGTCAGATAGTACTTAACTGGACATGGTGTCTTCACGAACTGGAAGAATCCATCTGTTCCAGCGACTTTTGGAGTGCCTTGCGGACCCTGACCAGTCACAGATACATATATGTTTGCAGCGTAGGTTCCTGCACCCAACCCGCCGACAGGAACAGTCACCACTACATCCTGGTAGTACAGGCTTGGATTATACAATGTGAAACTTAATGGGCTAAAGGTTATTCCAAAGCTTGATTTCTCAGTCATTGTCATCGTAGCCCAGTTAACTTTGCTTGGGTCGGGCAATGCGTCCCACTGGACTCGGACTGTAAATGTAAATGATGACGTGCTACATGGACCTGTCCAAACTATTGGACCAGGGCTGTTTGAAATCTTACTTCCAGCGTAGTAAATGTGTACCGGGTCTGTGTCTTCGCATATTGTCAATGGAACAGCTATAAGCATTGTTGAAAGTATAAGCAAGGTTACCAATACTAATGTCGATGACTTTTTCATTTTCTTCTCCTCTCTTCTAAATGTTATAACTGCAAATAATTGGATGATTGAATGAAAATATAAGTAGAATGGACGTCAAGTGAGTAAAACATTTCTATGGAGTCACCCCAAAATTGAACCGTCTAGGCAGAGCTGTAAACAAATTTATGCTTCTCCTTTCTCTTTCTGCAATGAAGCCTAGACAAAAATTAAGGCAAAAGTCCCATGCGGCTAAGAAAATCAACGATTTTTTGATACTCATCAATAAATTCTACACCCTTACTAGTCACAACAAGTTTCCCCTCTGGCCCACGAGAAACCATGCTAAGTAGGATAAGATGATCCAAACATTTTTGAAATCTGTCATAAGGCAAGTTAGCTTCATGCGCAACCCTTGTAGGACAAGACTTGGCGCTCAATTTTGATTCCCTACACAAAAGCTGAAGTATATCAAAGTAAATTTGAATTTTATTGCGTTTCTGTTCTTTCACTGCTAGGCTCTCCTAGACAGGTAATAAATACGTATGAAAAGAATTAGAGAAGCTAGTCTAGCCACATGAGCAAGGACGAATGCAGTTTGACTGCCATCAATTCCCCAAATCAGTGAAGAATATTGAGCAAGCCATAGAAAAGAAAAAGCTAAAGGTGCCCATATCAAACCAGAAATTGCCCTATGTGACGGTTCGAAATGTTTAACAAGATAATAAATAACATATCCCAAAAAGAAAAGATTCATTACTCTAAAGTATTCGTCAGTAACATTAACGGATGGAAGTTCCATACAAGGAGGTGCAACAGCCAAAGCTCCAAAAAACAAAAGAATTGAAATGATCGAAACAAGTGAAATTAAACCAAAACTATATTTTGTTGTTTTCTCACTCTTTGAAGAAAAATAATAGGCAAAAGCGACAAAGGCAAACCCAAAGCTTTGCGTAATCAATCGCAACCAGAGAAACGATTCAGAAATTGCCACATTTTTTTCATATATTAGGGACATTCCGAGGAAGACGTAAGAAAATGCCAAAAATGAAAAGCCGAAAGGAAGCCCAAGCAAGTAAATGGAGCGCGTCAACCTATATGTTCTGAAGAAAAAATAAACAAGAATTAACGCCAAAGCTGCTGAGATAAACTCACTCGCAATTAAGGCTTCTACACTCACCAATTATAGACCTCTGATTAAGTGTTCACCAAATCGGCGTTGCGCGCGCGTTTAGGAGTATTCTTCCTCCCATATTACTGTGCATAAGAATCATATAAAATTTAATAAAGAATCTACTTAATCCAAATCGACCCTATTTGAATTATTTATTCAAAAAAATAATTTTGCATTTAGAGGTTATGCAATCTCGTTCGACCAGATATGGTTGTGGCATAATAAAACGTATCAAATGAAACAATCAACGTGTGCTATTGTCTTCAATGATTATATAGAAGATACTTCCGTAAAGCTTATAATTAATTTAGGCGTAAACTATAGTGCTGAAAAGGAGAAAGGAGAGGCAATTCAATTCTGAAACTGTTACGTTTCCGACTTCTAGTACTTGTTTTCATAATGGCTTCTCTCTTTCTCACCTTCCAGACTTTTAGAAGCTATGCAACCACATCGTCTCCTCAAACATTATACGCCCACGCAGAAACAACAATGATAGGCGGCGTGAATTATTACTTACATAAATTATCATCCGCTGATGGATCCGGAACTACATTGTCCGCTTCAGCTGCATCAACTGGCAGGAAGTTGATGGGCAGATGGGTCTACTCGTTGAGCGGAATAGTTTCGATTCCAGCCTCAACATGGACTGTTACATATAGGGCTATGAGAAGCGCATCTGCATCATCTGTTGTGGCGCATGGCGATGTTGACATATTGATCAGGAAAAGCGATAATACAATCAGAACAACGATAGCAACAAATGTTGCAAACTCATCTTCCTTAACATTAGTCAATACTTGGCAAACATTGACAGGAACCTACAATTGGGCGGCTTATACGGTTGTTAACCAGACAGACTATTTAGAAGTAGCCTACTATATCGAGGTTACAACCTCGCAAACCTCAAAAACGGTTTCCTTAAGGGTTGATGATAACACATTAGCGCTGGCAGACCAAACTAAGATAGAGAACGTAACGTTTACTTATCCTAACCAAGCTCCAGTAGCTTCCTTCACATTCTCCCCTAGCTATCCGTCAATCAATGAAACTGTCACCTTTAACGCCTCAGCCTCCTATGATCCCGACGGCAACATTGCCAGTTATAAATGGGATTTCGGGGATGGAAACATCACAACCGTAACCAATCCAATCATAACGCATGTTTACACAACGGCTCACTCCACGGTAAACTACACAGTAACCTTAACAGTAACAGATAATGAAGGCTCAACAGGTTTCATCACACAGAATGTGCCTGTGACAAACCCCGCTATCTTGCGCGTTTCTCTGCCGGCCGGCTCATACGTTGAACCTGACCCAGACCAGTGGCTAAGTCAATGCTGGCTTCTTAACATCACAGGGCTCTCTGGAACATTTACCATACGGATAAATAATACACATGCAAGCTGGTCATCATATGACACACATCTAATCATCGCTCTTAATAACGCCTCTTACCAATATCTTGACAGCCTCACCGTTAACACCACAACAATACCTAAAACTTCCTTTACATACGGCACACCAGAACCATACGGCTTCGATATAACTTGGGAAGAAGATGTATATCCAACATGGTTTAGCGATGCTTATGTTGTCGGGACTATAGGCCCTCAAAGCTACAAAGATGTGCAAGTTTCTGCGACCTTCTCCAACACAACTGATGTAAGGATGCATTTCGACGCCTACGGAAGTAGAGATTCTCCCCCGCCAGCGGGTAAGGGCCAAGTAACCCATAACCCACACGAATATGACTCCACAGTTTTGTTCTGGCCACCGCCAACATATACTTTGACTGTTAACATTTTTGGCATGGGTTCTGTTTCTAAGAGTCCTAATCAGGCTACCTACTCTTATGGAGTCAACGTCACTTTAACTGCTGTTCCAGGTTTAGGGTGGAGCTTCAGTGGTTGGAGTGGCGACTTAACTGGTTCTGCTAATCCAGCCACCGTCAACATGACTGGCAACAAGGCTGTTACAGCCACCTTCACCGAGGACCAGTATACTTTGAATATCAACGTTGTTGGCAGTGGCTCGGTAGGCAAGAGTCCTGATCAAGCTACCTACACTTGGGGCACCAACGTCACTTTAACTGCAACCCCAGCTACAGGCTGGAGCTTCGACCACTGGAACGGCGACGCTTCTGGCACGGTCAATCCGATCACTGTCAACATGACAAGTAACAAAACTATCACGGCCACTTTCACTCAGAACACTTACACTCTCTCGGTGTCAACGGTTGGAAGTGGTTCTGTGAACAGGAACAACACAGGACCATACCACTATGGTGACGTGGTTCAGTTGACTGCAGTTCCTGCGGTTGGTTGGAGCTTCCAGAGTTGGAGCGGCGACCTACTAGACTCTGCTAACCCGGCTACAATAGTGATCAACGGCAATAAGGCTGTCACTGCCACGTTTAGTCAGGACCAGTATACTTTGAATATCAACGTTGTTGGCAGTGGCTCGGTAGGCAAGAGTCCCAACCAGGCCACTTACACTTTGGGCACGAATGTGACTTTGACTGCTTCTGCCAGTGTTGGCTGGACGTTTGCGTTCTGGAGCGGTGACGCTTCCGGCACGACCAACCCAACTGTCGTCAACATGACTGGCAACAAGACCGTCACTGCCACGTTCACGCAGAACACGTATACTTTGACTCTCACGACTGTTGGCAGCGGTTCTGTAAATAGGAACAACACTGGACCATACTACTACGGCGATGTTGTCCAGTTGACGGCGGTTCCTGACAGTGGCTGGAGCTTCGATCATTGGAGCGGAGACTTGACTGGCTCCGCGAACCCCGCCACGATAACCATGACGGGCAACAAGGCTGTTACAGCCTATTTCACTCAGAACCAGTATACTTTGACGGTTAATGTTGATCCTATTAGTGGCGGTTCAGTGAATCTGAATGACACTGGACCGTATGGTTATGGTGACGTTGTTCAGTTGACTGCTGTTTCTAACGCTGGTTGGTCGTTTTCTGGTTGGACTGGCGACTTAACTGGCTCTACAAACCCTGACAAGGTTACCATGAATGGCAACAAGGCTGTTACTGCCCATTTCACTAAAGTGACGCCACCAACAACACCAGTAGGAGGCTTTGCTCTTCCAATAAACCTAGACTTAGGTTCTTCTGGTTCTTTGATTCCTCAAGTAGGCTTGGCTTCTGCTCTCTCCGCCACTGCAACTGCAACAATTATCTTGGTTAGACGCAGAAAACAAACATTAAAACGGGAACATTAACCACAAAATTCGCTTTTCAGTTTTTCAAACCGTTTCGAAACGATAAGATGGAGTTGACTCCTCAAGGTATCCCAACACTATTCTAATGACCGTGAGTATAACATTAAAATATAAAAGAGGTACCATAGACAACAAGGAACTCCTTTGATCATAACTAACAAATTTTATTAGTCGAAAACATTGATTACTGTTTGGTGTCTTTTTTCGGTAAGGTGTCTTAGAGGCAGCTTGCTCTTTGGTTCAGCTGTTGATGTTGTCAAACTCAATTTGACTAAGGGTTTGGAGGATTGAAGGAAAGTTGCAATTTAAGGGGGTAGGCTTGGCTGGATTCGGTTTCTAGAAGGCTGGAATTGCTGAAGCTTGAGGGTTTGGATATGTTACAGAAGTCGAAGGCGTCAAACTATTCCGAAAACGCAAATAACCCTTAGATACAGTGAAATAGACTGTAGATACCTTTAAATCGTTACATTAAAACCTATAAAAGACGAAGACTAACAAGTGGACGAGCGGGTTCATATGAGTGAAATGACTACCAAAATTTTGGAGGACAGTCTCGGAAAAATCGTTCTTGTACGATTAAGGGGCGGAAAGAAGTTGCGGGGGAAACTGAAGGGTTTTGATCAGCACCTCAATTTAGTGCTGGAAGAAACAGATGACACAACAGATGCAGAAAATGTGAAAAAACTTGGCGCCATCATCGTTCGTGGGGACAATGTCGTAATAATTTCCCCGCCCCCAAGGACGATGACAACATCAAAGTTTTCCAGATCTTTCTCTTTCACTTGGCTTTTTAGTCCTCCTAGATTGATCGGGTTAGTTTCGGGGTGATTGAAACTCACGTCATAGTTTTCCGGTATAATGAAGGTGGGCTCAACGAACCCGTACTTAGCTGAGAGAATTACCCACTCATCAGCAAATTTCTTGGCAAACGCTTTATTCACCTTGAACGGAGCGCCCACATATGCTTCTTCTGCCCTAGTCGCTTTAATCTTAGGAAATTTGTCCCAAATCTTTCCTTTCCCACAAGGAACTACCACGAGTACTCTCGTACTCATAACAACCTTCTCCTGAATCCCTTTTTCTTTAGACACAACCGCGCTCTAATCTTTGCGGAATAGCCTTTCCAAGCAGTAAGCTGTGAGCTTTTCTTTTTCTGGGCATTTTGCCCCTAAGTCGCATTTAGGGCAGAGCGGGAAACGTCTTACGTTCAGGGTGCCCATTTGCTCATGCAAGGCATAGAGGAGCTTGAAGTATTTTCCCTCGGCTATTCTCGGCACCTCATATCGTCTATCCAGCTCATACCATTCATAGAGCCGCCTGTCACCCTTCGAAGAATTACAGCTCCTGCAGACCCACACCGCGTTGTCTGGCGAATCAGGTCTACTTCTCGACCTTGGCAGTATGTGGTCGAGCGTTAAGTCCTTCCTACTACCACAATAAATGCATTCCCCCGCTTTTTCACGCTCTTTCACATACTCCCTAATAGAAGTCGACCACGAAATCTCTCCCGAAGCAAGCTTCTTGAACCTATATATCACGAAGCCGTACTTGCTCTAACCAGCGCCAGCAGACTCCGAAATAATCTTTGCATATTGCCAGTAGATTAGGTCACGAACTGACTTGACTGCTGGTGGCGGGAAGCAATTTCCTCCAATTTCCTCATTCCAAAAAAACTTTTAAATCCCCCATTAAGCCTTCCAGCTGCTCCACATCTCCTAATCTATCGGCGAGTTCGTCGATATTCCATCTTTGCCTCTCGAGAAAATTAGTCAAAGCCCGCGGCGAAAGCTTTCTGCTGTAGTTTCTCGGCAATAATCCCCTGCATGACTGCAAATACCAAACCGCAGCCTGCGCCTGTTTTGCCGTTATGGGCTGCCTTAAATGACTTGAAACCTCTTGAGCAACCTCGCCCATTCTACTGCATGCAAGAGCAAATATTTGCCAGTCCTCCGTTTCTTCTTCGGACCATCCGAAGCCAGGATAACCGCATTCGGCTAAAAACCTCCTGATATGCAAATTTGGAGGGACGACGTCATAAGCTATCCCGCAATCATACATCCAAATTACAGCCTTGATGTACCCAACATTGTGGATTTCGCGAGTGGCATAGTCAACTAACTCTTTTGTCTGGCGGCTGTCATTCTGAATCCTTCTGATCATCTCAACCCCGATGCCATGCCCCTCAAAGAAAGACAGAGCCGTGTCTAGCGTCCTACTCAAGTTAAGATTTTGAGCATCGTGGGCAACAGTGTTTAGAATCGCTCTCTTGAAACCCTCTCCCCGCGTACCCGCGATGCTTCCCAACTCTGCATCAATTCTACTGAGTATTGTTCTGCTCCAATTAGGGTCAGTTCTAACAGCTCGCGCAGCATTTATTCTTAGAAGTGGTTCAAGAACTTGCTTCACATAATTCGCTTGCGCACTTCGAATTGTTCTCCCCAGAAAAACTGGATAAAGTAATGCGTCCCAAACATCAGCATCTCGTTGCGGTAATCGATCCCAATCCCAGTTTTCAATTGTAACACCGACAAGGTGAGGAAATCCTTCTGGAAGCATTTTAACCAAATATTTTACTCTCTTGAACGCTGTTAATAACCTTGCGGAACAAACCTACTTGGCACCTCCAAAAGGCTGACCATGAGCTAAGCCCACTGAAACTCCGTAAGAACGGCTGGAACTGCGAATAGTTTCATGATTGATTTTATAATGCCTTTTTGATTTTGTCAAAATGAACAACGATTTCTCTGCCTTTATCTGTTAATGAATAATGCGCTTGTATTGGCTTGGTTGTCACAACTCTTCTCTGTATCAACCCTTCTTCTTCCAATTCTTTAATGTTGAGCGAAAGTGTTCCTCTACTCGCTATCAACCCTGTTAAATCTGAGTATCGTACCTCGCCTTTTTCATAAAGGAAAAGGAGAATCTTAACACATGGCGTCTGCAGTAATGAGGATATCTTCAAGCTTAAACCCTTAATTTCCATGAACTTGGCTTTACAAATAATACTATAACACGGCTAGCTGAGCAAGGTTCAACCAAATGAATTATATGCTACCTGACACGATTGTTTGGGCGGTGGGCCTTTGGAACCCGAAGTTCACATTGTCGACCGCTATATGCAGTTGGTCAGAGGTTGTTTCACTATGACAAACATCATGCTCGAAGGTGGCAAGGAAATCGACATACTCGCTTTTAACCCATTGTCACAGGAAAAATACCACATAGAGGTGCGGATCGCAACTGGAAAAGGGTTCCGTCTAAGAATGATAGACACGCAAACCAAGAAGGGCTACAAACACAAAAGAGGCTTGGATACTCTCAACGAAATTAAATTCGCCCATCCTGTTGTAACTAGCAAAATCAAGCAGATTTTTGGCACAAGCGAATACAGGAAAGTGCTGGTTGTATGGGGTGTTCAGAACGGTGATGTAATAAAGCAAGCCAAGGGGGTTTACGACATAGAAGTGTGGAAAATATCAGACATTTTAGACCAGATCATGAAAAGGGTCGAAACCAAACCCCACAGGGATGACATATTACGGACCCTTCAGTTAGTACGCCTTAGCTGACTATGTAGGCCGGGCCCCCGTAAGACTTGTTTTAGGATAGCAAGGATTGTGGCCAGATTTTAGGTCAAGATGCAAACTATTCTTCTTGTAGTGACATGTAACAAAGAGCTCTGATATTGTCTATTGGAGGAAAACCCGCTGAAAGGTAAGGGGCAACGGGCTCCGGAACGACAGCGCGAGCGAACTTATAGTCTCCTATGATTTGCAGTACTGCAACGGATAATTTCAACATTCGACGGCGCTTTTCCTTAACTTCTTTGGATCCTTTCTTCTTCACGTAATCTTTATGGTTTTTCGCCTCTATTTCTAAACTGAAAACTGCCTTGAAAAAAGGAGCTAGCGTCTCTTCATTGAAAACTTGCTTGAGTTGACTTTCCGGCAGTTCCTTTGCGATCGATGTTAAGTACTCAATTGACTTGACGGCTTTTTTTCTTATACGGAAAAAACGAACCCTTTCTGCTGCAGAGGATGAGGGGCTCATATTGCGTAACATATTTTCTTTCACCTACCATACTATGTCCGTTTTTGTTAACAATGCAATAGATAGTTACGTTTTTATAAGTCTTTTTCCATAAAGGAGTGGATGAAAGAAATTGATTCCACACAGATCAATTCATACGGGAAAAAGGGTTTGGAACCGTTCCAGAAAGGGACTTGAAGCATCTATAGAAGAGCATGGATATGATACCATAGACAAGTTTTTGCCCGATCGTGTGAACCGAGAAGATCCGAGATTCTCGAGTTTTAGAAGGCAGAAAGGCTGAATGGGACGATTAAGGCGAAGGTGAATTTGGTTGAGCGACCGTGAGAAGTACGCTAGCGAAATTATGAAACTGTTTGTACATCGGAAAGATGTTTACGCAGTGCAGGTAAAGAGCGGCGACGAATACATTTACGTGCCGAAATATGAACTCTTGATGCAGGATGAAATAGAGCGACATCTTGAGGGAAAAATCACATTAGGTGTTTATGCGCTAGATGAAGATAATACTGTAAAATGGCTCTGCTTTGACATAGACCACGCTCACGTTGAAAAACCAGAAGAAACATGTAAGATTATAGCTGAAAAGTGCGTGTCACGGTTCGGAGAGGCGGCGGTACGAATTGAAGAATCAGGCACCGCGCATAACTTTCACGTCTGGGTTTTCTTTGAAGAGCCTATTCAAGCAGTATATGCGCGAACTTTAGGCCTGCAGATTTTGGAGGGACTCAACAAAGGCGTTGAAATTTTTCCGAAGCAAACCACCCTGACAGGAAAACGTCTAGGCAATCTTGTGAAACTGCCGTTGGGGTTCCACCGGAAATCTGGAAAATGGTCCAAGATGAATATTGAAGGGATAAAACCATGCACTGTGAACGTAACGAAGATCGAGGTTTTAACGGCGAAACCTTTTGAAGAAAAACCGAGGCTCGAAGGTTACAAAGGAAAAGATCCAAACTGCATCGAAAAAATAAAGAGGGGCGTGAAGGAAGGAGCACGCAACAACGCGGGGATTATTTACGCAAGTTATCTGATGAATTTTAGGCAACTCAAACCTGACCATGGATATTACATTTTCAGATTATGGAATTTGAAGAACAAACCAAGACTCACCGATGAAGAACTCAGGTCAATTTTTCAACAAGCAGTTACAGGAGGCTACGTCTTCGGATGCAGGCATGATTACGTTAAAGAATTTTGTGTTAGAGAAGGGTGCGTGTTTGGAAGTGAAGAAAACAAGCGTTGAAAACTTGAAAATAAAAGATTTGAAACATGTGTTGCTGCCGTTGAAAAGAGGTCGGTTGCTTAAAGACTACGTTGACGTTGGCTTTGACAGCGAATTTACCGCTGAAGAAAACAGCGCAGAGAGAGAACTCTTAAGCCTGCAGTTTTCCTTAGGCAAAGGCAAAACATCTGTGTACTATATTAAAAAACGCGAGGGAATCAGCAGCGAAGAATTACTTAATTATGTGCTCAAATTCTTGAACGAGCAAGGAGCCGAACCTAAAAGGCACATCTACCTAATTTCACACTTCGTAATAGCAGAGTTGTCTAAAATAAATGACTTCTACGATGAATATGAATACAAAGGTGAATTCAGGACTAGGCCGAAAGTTTCTGAGTTTAATAAGGCATTACGCTGGGAAAAGAACTTTGGCGATCTAACATTGCACATCGCAGACTTATTTGGACACATGAAAACGGGACTCGAAAAAATAGGTGCAACTTTAGGATACGAAAAGTTGAAAATTGAGGTGGACGGGAAAGACCACGCTTATTGGATCACACACATGAAAGAGTTGTGCGAAAAACACAGAGAGCTGTATGAAGCGTATGCTGGGCGGGATGCCGAAATAGCCGTTGAAGCATGGAAGCGGTTAGAGGAAGCATATACACCGTTAAACCTGGATCCACATTTATACACGACTTACACTTCGTTGGCCGTGGCAAGTTTTAGGCGAAGCATGCAGAGGCTGCCGTGTAAAACAAATACGGAAAAGGTGCTGATGAGGCAGAGAATGAAAGGGGAGGAATGGCGGGAGCATATCGCAAAGAAACTTGTTTACAACGGCGACTTAAACGTCAGGATGCTTGCAGCTTTAAGTTATTGGGGAGGAAACAATCAGGCATTCGTTAGAGGTTATTTTCGGGATATAGACGCAACGTATTACGATTTTATTTCACTTTACATAATTGCAGGTATTCTGCAGCCGTTAAGCAATGAATACACTGAATACAAGGAAATAGGGCTGCAAGACGTTAAAGACGGGGCTGAAGGATTCGCAGACGTTGAATTTGAGTTCCCAGATGCTGAGCCGTATCCTTGCCTACCAGTGCAAGAAGATTATTATCCGAAGCTTATGTTTCCGTTAAAAGGAGAAAGTTATTGCACGTTAAGTGAGTTGCGACAAGCGTTAGAAATGAACGTGGACGTCAAGAAATTTAGGGGATACGGGTTTTATCCAGAGGAAAACGAAATTGAACACGACCTCAAACCCTTCCTTTTGAACATGTTGAAAAAGAAAACAGAGTTAGATGAAACTGGTAAGGGTAAAAGCATCGAACGCGAGATAGAGAAGGCTAAAATGGTTGGCATAATAGGGCGTCTTGCTTACATGAGGCCGAGTAGAACGGCAGAGGATATTACAAGGTTGATTCATGAAAGCAGTTTAAAATTAACTGAGTTTCGCAAGTATGGTAAAAAGAAGGCATTGCGAGAATTAACAGAGAGAAGTGAGGTTGGCGGCACGTGGCATATTGAATGGGCGAGCCTGATACTAGGAAAAGCGAGGAGCATGACGGCATGGGCGATAAGACAAGGCGAAAAATGTTTAAGCATAAGCACAGATGGAG
>Ga0315308_1000490_pt1 | contig 22128 bp, 1 predicted proteins | sample TDP3_MG_FD_203078 | JGI IMG/M metagenome (GOLD analysis project Ga0315308, IMG submission 203078) | Freshwater sediment microbial communities from Lake Towuti, South Sulawesi, Indonesia - TDP3 | ecosystem: Environmental > Aquatic > Freshwater > Lake > Sediment | place: Indonesia: South Sulawesi... | reverse complement strand
TACAGAATTGTTACATTTTTGTTAATTTTTGGCAAGCGATTTTTTCGGCTGGATTAACCCTGAAGGAATTAATGGTGGCTAAAAATTGTAGCAGCAAAGCGCAAGCTTTGCTTCTTTGCAGTAGCAGCAAAGCGCAAGCTTTGCTTCCTTTCACCTTTCAGCAGAGCTGGCGCTCTGCAGCTACAACTCCATCTCCAGACATCTTATCTTATTTAACAGATTATCAAAATCTATCGGTTTCAATAAGTAGTCTTCCGCTCCCATCTGGATTCCTCTCTTCTTGCGAGTTTCATCAACTACCGATATCATCATTACTGGAATTGAATTTAGCGCTTCCTCTCTCTTGAGAACTTTCAGCACTTCAAACCCATCCATCTCAGGCATAAGCACATCTAAGGTAATTAGGTCTGGAGGACTCGCTCGAGCCTTCTCCAGAGCCTCCTCGCCGCTTAAGGCAAGGACTGCCTCATATCCTTCTGCTTCTAAATTAATCTTAATCAGATACCCCACGGGGAATTCATCATCAATAATTAATACTTTTCGCAATTTCATGATACCCCTCCTTCAAAAAATAGATTTTGTGGGGAATTTTATATAAAAAATGCCGGGCCCCTTATAACGGGTTCCCCATACTCGTTATCGGCAGCCCGGCTAGTTCAACCGCAATGTTGTCTATCTAAGTAACCCCGAGGCTTTGCGCCCCCCGATTGCTCAGGGTTTGCCCTTTCGGAATATTCAACTATTCCAAAAATCTTCTGTAACCGATCTGATTTATCGAAGCTTCCTTTTCATCCCGATTCATGAAGACAGCTACAAATTATACCTGAATGTCATATATCCACTTTTGAGCCTCAAATTCCTTGAGACGTTCCTCATCCACTACTGGCGCTGCTGGCAGAATAATCGTCCGTTCCTTCTCTATTTGATCCAGTACCCTTTTTGCTTCTTCTGCACCATATCTCGTATTTATTAACCTTCTCAGCCACTCAGGAACCTTACCCTCTATTGCTACAGCCACTCCCTCTTCTGTAGATAATCCTTTTCCTTCTTTCGCTGACTGCGGTACCATCCACAGAACCTCTCTCATCATCTCTTTCGTCACATCATTTCTCCAGTTATTCTTCTTATCGGTAATAATCCTTATCCCCGTCGCCTCCGCATCCGGTCTACCCTCGAGCTTCTTGTTGATAATGGACAGTACTGCTCTCGTGCTTATCTTAGGAGTTCCTGATGTATTTATTATTCCTCTTGCTCCTCTCAGTTCTCGCTCATCAATTATCAAGTTACTGTCTATTGCCCTGACTACAACCTCTGGCGATAGGCCGGCTCCAATCATAAAGTTCGTTAACATCTGCTTTATGACTTCTGTGTTTACATTTCTTGTGCTGGAAACAAAGACAAACCCTGCCTTTTTGAGATTACCCTTTTTCTCGGCATCAATTATCCTCTTAATAACTCCAAATACTGGCATACTCCCTGGCGTAACCTCAAGCTCCATTTCCATCTTATGCGGTTTACCCTCTCTGACCGCATTTATTTTTAAGAGATTCTCAACGTGAACCACGAATAAATTCTTTAGACTGTCCTTGCCCGCCTTTGTCTCAACTCCGGGCTTCGATAATGGCTGAGCCGTTGCTATCCCCGAGTCGACGGCTCTAGTCGGCGATAACCCCGTTTCCGACCTGAAGGTTGCCCGTAGACTGGACGACTTCCTGGAGCGATTGATTCCTATAAAATAACCGGCCACACTGGCAAATTCTGCAGTATAGAATAGCGCGCCAATATCTTCTTCACTTCCCAGAGGAATCTCAAATACAGGATAACCTGCTTTCTTTAATTTTCCCCGCATCTTCAACGGCAACCCACCGAAAACTGATCGGGCACTCTTCAGACTGCCACGCAACCTAATCACAATGAATGCTGTATTACCTCCATTATCTCCATAGCTTTCAGGACTGGCCATCTCTTCTTCCAATATGGGAATAATTCCTTCACTTTCTCTTCCAGTAAGTGAAATCAGTTCACGCCAGGCCTTTCCGAATCCTTCCAGTTCCTCAGGCAATACCAGAAATATCCGGTTCCGTCCTGCCTTCTTCATAACTTCCTGCAAGATTAGCAATTGAGCGCCCGGGTTATTATTAACATCCTTCTCCCTGCACATCGCTACACCTTTCTCAACACCCTTAAGGAATCCCTGTAAATTCACACCCCGTAATGCCAATAGGACCAATAACCCTTCGGCACGATTAAATCTCCTCACAGATTCTATCTCCTCTACTTCTTTTGCAGAAGTTTCCCTGCTTTCTCCTATCCATATAAAATGCTCACTAACTTTAGATTCTATCTCTCCAATAGAAATTCCCTGGCTACTGTAAAATTCAATTAATTTCGCACGCACATATTCATACGCCTGCACTGGAGAGGAAACTACATACAGGGTCTTCTCCGGATTTATCTCCCTTGCATCTATACCCCTTACTGTCTCTTCTCTAAGCACCTCTACTCTCTTATAATTTCTCTTCACTTTGTTGACAAATTCTTCAATTCCTCTTACTCTCCCTTCCTTTTCTCGTACAAGAGGTGTCCATTCTAACAATCTATTCTCCGTATTCTCCTGGTAAGCACTCTCCTCCGCAGATAACCGCGCTACCCCTTTCCTTTTATTCAATTCCTCAACAAGTGCCATTATCTCCTTAACCGTTTGCGCCGGCAATTCTTGCTCTACCGCACGAAAAGCAGCCCAGCTCAACCTTATTTGTTCCCTTTCTGTTATTGTCTGCACGACACCCTTCTCAACTTTCTGCAGAACTCCCAGGCCTAAAGCCTCAGGCAATCTAAATACTGCCACTTTCACTAAATATTCCTTTACAGTACAGACCTGGCGATAGAATTCCCTAACCAGACCCCTCACCGATTCAATTATATTTTCTGGTTCAATAACTTTATACCTCGCGGGAATTACCATAACCCTTCCCCCAATGCCTAAAGCCAGCCCGCCAAATAAAAGCATCCCGATAAATCCACCCAAGCTGGCTAAAAATAGCAAACCATTTCTTGATGAGCCAAAAGCAGCCTGGAGTGGATGAGTATGTGTGCTAATTTGCGGCCAGTGATGAATCCCAAAAGCCACACCCGCCAAAGCCACAGAGATAACGCCCAAAACCACCAAAAGTCCACTTGAGCCGAGGGTGCCGTTTGGAAAATGGCGTCTGAAACTTCGCCTCTGCACGCCCCCGGCCGTCCTGCCGCTCTGCCTTTGGCAATAGGAGACAGTATACATCGTGACTCCTGGAATAGTGTTCTTATCTTCAGAAACTTCTTTTATTTGAAGTTCTGGAAGCACAAGCCCTTTTTCTTTCTTAAGCCTGAAATAGCCCATTACGTATGTCTTGACGATATTGTTAGTTAAGTGCTTAACGAGATATTCACTGGCTGATATACCCTCTATTCTGATGTCAAATGGATAAAAATAACAATAGACAAAACCATCTTCTTCACAGACGCGTATAGCTTCTTTCAAGACAAAATATTTGTCTTTGATATATTCCACCACCGCTGAGCCAAAAATAACAATCGCGAACCTATTATCACTAAAAGGGATACCCTTTTCTACATCGCGGATAACTTGGTGAGACCGCAAACTCTCAATATATTCTTTTGCCTTTGAGATGGTTATAATTCTGCTTGATTCGGGTGATTCCTCCTGAAATCTCCGTTGTAAATCTTCGGGTCTACTATAAATCAAATCTTCTTTTGATACCACGGTAATATTAACGCTCTTGCCGTAGCTTCTCATAAGCTCAAAGGCTTCAAATCCCCGTCCGACGCCTATCATCAAGACCTCAATAGCTCGGCCCTTAGAGGCTCCTATGCATTTCTCTATATCCTTTGTTATATCTCCTTCATAAATTCCATTGAGATCTTTAAAGTTTCTATTAATGTCTGTTTCAGAACCATATGGATTCAAGGCAGGAACGGCTGCTCCTCTATTTGTCCCTTCCTCGCTCCCCCCAGCGTCTTGTTTACTGGGGTCAATTTCTTTTCCGCTATGGTAAAACCTCATACTATAAACCTGCGGGGCAAATTGCCCGCCACCGCAGAAAGTAGCCTGGCCAAAAACGCGGTTTAATAAAGGATTGGTCCCAAAGGGATTTACTGCATAGTGGCGACTTGAACCAAAGGAAGCGCCTGCATCATTCTGCCCCGCGCCTGTGCTCCCTGCGCTGCTGGCAGGAGGCGTCTGCTCTGGGGTAGAGATAGGTTCTTCAGTTTCCTCTACTGTAATACTATCCAGTTGTTGCTTAAGCTCTGTTACAGAAACTCTGTAGCGTTTTTCTAATTGCTTAATCATTTCATATATTTCGCCCTTTTGTTCTCTCCCTAATAGTCCATCTCTATATTGCCTAATAGTATCCTCTACCACTGTTTGCATCTCTTCTATTGACATATCGAGTTTAAGAAGAGTAGATAATGGCGGAGTTTCAACGTTCTGTTGAGGCATCAGGGGTCCTTCTGCAGGTTCTCTGCCTTTCCTACGATGCCCTCTAAATCTTAACTTTGTGCAATCTGAAAAACAATTCTTCTCTGTTAGTACATACAAATCGCCGCTTACTTTATCATTAGATATTTTCACATACTCTGGATATTCTTCTCTCAGCTTTTCTGCTACTTCAGCTGTAGATATAATAATGAGGTCTCCTGCCTTACTTTGTGCTTTGCGGTAAATTTCTTTAACAATGCTGATTATTTTCTCTCTCCGCTCCTGAGCGCTTTTTAAGATTTTTGCTCGCGCTCCATCCTGGATATGTCCATACTTTATCATCTTTTTTCTGGCCGTGGCCTCGTTCTCTTCTACATGAGAGCTTATGACCGTAATAATTTTACCAAATCTTTTTACCCCCTCATCATATGTGTTTTTTTCCACTCCATCTCTACTAAGTCCGTCTTTCTCTGTTTGGGTAAGTTCGATATATTCTCTTTTATCCTTAGGTGGCTTCTGAAGCCCAAAATTAGTAATCCATGCACCCACTGCTCCTGGATTTACATGCAGAATTCTAGCGGCTTTCGACCACATCCAGCCAGCACATACCAAAGCTATAGCCGTAGCCAACCTCTTTCTTTCTTCAAGATTTAGGAAGCCTGTATCCGGCCGTTCTCTTCTAAAGAATAATTTCCAATTAATCGCTTCTGCGGCTGCAAAGGCAATCTTGGCGTATTTTGCTATCGCCGAATCTGAATAATTACGTAGGGCATCTAAATCATTTTTGTATAAACCCGGGTAGTCTAATATTTTGATTATTATATTAAGAATGTGGTCTTGGGTTTTTATAGCATCGGCGATAATCTGGCGCAGTCCTGCCTGTCTCCGGCTCCCAGCTTGCCAGCCCAGCGGGTCAGGGTTTACAAAACCGTCTTGGTTATCCGGGATAGCGGTGCTCGGCGCCTCAGGAGACGGTTCAGCCTGTCTTGACGCGCCTCCTGCGGCACCGGCAGGAGACAGTTCTGGTGCACCTTCAGAACCGTCCTTGGTCTCTGAAGCTATCATATCCTCAATCAACGTGCCAAGACAATAGACTGCAATGACAGGATGAATATGGTCGAACATTTCAGATGCGGGATTTGTTGTTGCCTCTAAACTATTGGTAAAAAAGGATACATCGCTTTCAATGGCAATCTGTAGTAAATAAGGTCTCCTTTTAGTAAATTTTTGCCACGCATAAGCAAAATTCATCGCGCTACGATGCCCCACGACAATATCAGCATCTAAATCAAACACACCTTGTTTCTCTCTTTTATGAGGTAGATCTCTTAATGTGTATATTTTAGATGGAATAAGGCTGCGATAGATTCGGTCAACACTATCTAACCTCACGGCCTCGTATAACTTGCTAATAGCGCCTATCGCAATGAGAAAATCCATATAATTACCACTATCCATATCATCGTATTCTTCATTTTCTTCATTATCATCGCCCTTCCTCCATAAATCTACTCGTTCTCTCCAAGTTAATGAGGAAAGGTTTTCCTTTAATAGCGGAATGGTTATATCTCCTTGTATATCTCTATCGTGATGGGTATCTATCCGGGTCCAGATTATTCCTCCTTGCCTTATAATATCCTTTGCTTCTTTACCAAAATGTTCAAAAAAGAACTTATAGGATAATTTATGAGTCCCTCCCCAATAAATTCTCTTACCGCTGGGGGAGGTTATAATTACATAATAACCTCTGCCTACTTTGTATTTCTTACCATTAATAGAGAAGATAACCCGGGCTTCGTGCTTTTCTTGACTTCTATAATACTTCTGTTCTGTCTTTGCTCCTCTCAAATTAAAATTGTGGTCAATATCCACAAAAATTCCCGTTCGTTTCTTACGAATTTTAAATGAGCAGTAAATGGGGTCACTAATTTTTTTACCCTTCCCCCGCCAAAACGCCCTGAAGATGCCGCCACCAGAGACGCCCGGCACCAGAAGGCTAGGCCTAAGAAATGTTGTCTCAGCGTCCATAAATCCAGCCTGGGCATCTAAAGACTCTTGGCAAAGGCGCACGTATAAATTTTCAGGATTGTGTCTTCCCGCTGGCAACCTCCGCCAGTCGCGAATGTTCGTCGGCCCCTGCGCGCTTCCTCTTGCGCGACTGCCAAGGATAGATAAATGGTCGCTGTCCCTATTTTCGCTGTCCCTATTTTCCAATTTTCCTCCCTCAAGGACATCCTTTGACTTTTGCGTCAGAGGCATCCACAATTCATCTTTCACAAAACCTAAATGGTACAAAATAAAATGGTGAATAGTTGAACTTTCTGGTTTTTTAATGTGTTCTTTAGCAATAGCATAGTAATAAACAGTATAAATATGACGTATCTCATCTTTTACTTCAGCTGATACAAAGAAAGTAGATTGTATGCTTAGAAGGGTTTCTATATCTTTTATCTTTCCTTCCTTATTGAGTTTCTTAGCGCTGCGCAGTAAAGGTTCTAATTTTTCTCTCCATTCTTTTCTCATTCTCTTGGACAGAACAGGCGTAGGAAGACTCTTATACTCCAGGTAATCATCCCATAATGCATCGGGAACAAATCCTAAGTGATGCACAATAAAGCTACACAGCCCTGCACCTTCTGGAAGCTCAATATCATCCTTATCCAAAGCATAATCATACACATTAAAAATGTAACGCATCTCGGGTTGCTTCATATGTGATTCAAAGAAAGCAGCCATAGATAAAAGGGCTTCCAGACTCTTAATTTCTCCTTTCCTATTGAGCTTACCAGCTTTCCTAAGCTCGCGCCTTAAGTTAACCTTCCATTCTGCTTTAAATTCTTCATATAAGACCGGCGCGGGATTCTCTTGATATTTCAAGTATAAGTTCCATAATTCATCGGGGATAAAACCTAAGTAATATAAAATAAAATGTTGAATAAGCACTTCTTTTAACTTCTTAAGGTGTTTATTACGCAAGGCATCGTGGTATGCCCCATATATAGGACTAAGTATATGCTTTTCTTTGCCTGCTTTAAAGAAAGAGCCTTCTATATCCAAAAGCTCTAATAGGCCTTTAATCTCTCCTTTTCTGTTGAGTTTACCGGCTTTCTTAAGCAGGGGTTTTAGTATCGTCTTCCATTCCTTCCTTACTTTTTCATAAAGAACAGGTGAAGGGCAATTTTGGTACTCTAGATATTCATCCCATAATTTATCATCAATAAAACCTAAGTCGCATAAAATGTAGTGAGGAACAGTTGAACCAATCGGCCTTTGAAGACGATTCTTACGAAAAGCGAGCTGGTATTTATTATAAATAATCATGTATTTGCCTCTACACGACCTAAAGAATATATCTGAAATGCTCAAAAGCGTATCTAAATCCTTGATTTTCCCTTCTTGATTAAGATTTCTTTGCTTCTGGAGTTGCCTCCTAAACTTAATCTGATATTCTTCTTTTTCTCCAGGAAGATAAATTCTCGGACCGGCTTGATGTACTAAATATTCCTGCCATAGTTCATCGCTCACAAAACCTAAGTCCCAAAGCAGGTAATGGTGGAGCAAGGCATTTTCCTGAACCTTAATACGTTCTCCTTTTTGAGCTCTATGGTAAGCCTCATATATCAAACGTAATTTCTTATGGCGCTCAAATACCCCTTTGCCGGAAACTCCCTTAATACTAAGCAAGGTTCTAAGATCTTTGATTTGTCCTTCGCGGTTAAGTTTCTTTAATCTCCTCAATACGCTTTTGATCGCGTTTTTCCATTCTTTTTCTGGGTGCTCTGAAAGAAATGGCCTTTCGCTAGTTTGATAAGCCAAATATTTGTCCCATAATTCAGTTGAAACAAAGCCTAAATCTCGCAGGATAAAATGATGAATAAAAGCACCTTGGGGAAGTTTTTTATAGCCATCTTCAATTGCCTTTCTATATATCTGATAAGCCGCATAAGGTGAATCCTCGCCCTTCATTGAGGCAAAAAACCCTGCATCTATACTCAATAAAGTATCCAGGTCTTTAATTTGTCCCTGGTCATTTAATTTTCCTATTAATCCCTCATTAATATTATTTATCCATTTCTCTTTTCTGCTGGGAGAGACAAAAAATGGCGCTGTCCGCTCTTCCCACAATTTATCTGTAATAAAACCTAAGTCTCTTAAGATAAAAAGCGGGATAGAAACGCCCTTTCCCAGCACCCGGCCGCCACTCTGAATATCTCTTTGATATGCTGTATATATATGCATGATGCCTTTTTTGCCTATACGTTCAGCAAAAAAGTCATAAGTTATACTCATAAGTGCATCATAATCTTTTATTTTACCTCTTTTAAGTTTGCCCGCATCCTTCAAGTGTTTGGTAAGGCGTCTTTTCCAACGTTTTCTTATCGTCTTATCTCGATCCAAATACCGCTCCCATAGTTTGTCACCAACAAAACCTAAATTCTTTAAGATGAGATGCTGAATAAGAACATCGCCCTCAATTGGAGTACGGCCCTGATACGCCTGATAGATGCTATTGGGTCCATTTTTACCTTTTTTGTCAGTAAAGAAATATGACTTTATGCTAAGCAAGGTCCTTAGACTCTTAATTTCTCCTTGAGCATTCAACTTGTGGGCTGACTGAAGTGTTTCTCTTAAGTTAAATTCCCAAATGTCCCTCTGCTGAGAGGAAGGAAATGGTCTTTTTTGGGTTTTATACTTTATGTATTCTTGCCACAATTTAGGAGAGACAAAACCTAAATCCTTGAAAATAAAATGGCAGAGCAGTGCACCTTCAGGCCGAGTAACAATACCTCTCCTCTCAGCCCTTTGATATGCCCGATAGAAAGCGCCAAGAGATTTCTTTCCTTTGTGTAGAATGAAAAATCCCGAATCTATATCCAATAACTTCTCGAGGTCTTTAATTTCTCCTTTAGGATTGAGCGCTCCAGCTTTTTTGAGTTCTTCTTCCACTTTATCTTTTAATTCTAATTCTGCATCCGATACGCGGTTTAAATATCTGCGCCATACTTTCTTACCAACAAAGCCTAAATCTCTAATAATAAAGTGCTGAAGAGTTGAGTTATGTGGAATATTAATATAATGTTCTTTGCTTTTTATGGCTTTAGCGTATGTCCGCTTTATGCTTCTTAATTCTTTGCTTGATTCAAAGAAGGTATATCTTATATTTAAGAACGCTCCATAATCTTTAATCTTGCCTTGTTCATCAAGCAGACCTGCAAGCCTAAGAGCTTCTTTTAAAATTACCCTCCAGGCATTCTTTTGGTTAGGCGCAGGGAAAGATAACTGTCTCGCCTCTGTAGCTCGACGACTCAATTCTATGATTTTTCCTATAACTTTTCTTAACTTGGTTAATGCTGATGTATAAATTCCCTCTACGTGGCTCGATGGAATATCTAACTCTTTAGCAATAATTGCAAAAGATGGACGGTCGGTATCTAAGAAAAATCGTTTCACCACATATCTTTCTATCTCTTCCAAACAACTCTTGGGAGAAGCAATCTCTTCCTTGACAAGAGATATGATTTGCCTTTTCTCTTCTTCAGTGACTTCCTTTTCCGTCATCAGCTGGGATAAAAGTTCGGTTCTCCCTTTAGGTTTTTCATGGCTAATTTGCTCTAAGATAGACTCTCTTATACATTTACCAGCCAAATTATAAAAGTCAGGATGATTCAAACCATACTTCTCATAAGCCCACTTTAGCCCAGATAAAGCAGCTCTCAGATAATATAGAGGCTCAGTATGCTCCTGTAGCTCACTATACATCTTTGACAGCTTCTCCATAAGAGGCAGGTATTTCTCAGCCACTTCTGGAGGCAGGTATGCTTGATCAACCTTCCCCACCCTCGGCCCAGTTTTTTTATCGCTCTCTTGGCCACATTCATTTCCATTGTTCTCGGGTCTTGGGTTATCATAAAGCGTCCTTCCTACCCCTCCACATTGATAACCCCACAACCCATACTTAAGGATGCGCTGAGGCAATAAAGGCCTTTCATCAGGCCAGAGCGACTCAATCCTAAATGCCGGCATAGGAGGCTTATTGTTAGACCTACCACCTCCACCTCCACCCCCACCACCAGAAATTTTATCGCCTACACAAGGAGTAGATTTGCGACTAAGTGAAGCCCTATATTTTAAATATTGCCTCCACAATTCATCAGGGATAAAATCTAAGTGATATAAGATAAAATGTTGAATAATTGTGGCTCTCGGCTTCTCAATATGCTTGTTAGCAAGGGCAAGGTAGTATGCGTGGTAAATACGGCTAATCCCTCGTTTTCCCTTTCGCACTACAAAGAAAGAACCTTTTATAGTTAAAAGAGTATCTAAGTTTTTAATTTCACCTCTTCTGTTTAGTTTCCTAGCATTTTTAAGCACCCGTCTCAGTTTTATTTTCCATTTCGACTTCACCCTTTCAGATAATACAGATATAAGACGAGGTTGATATTTTAAGTATTCCTTCCATAAGTCATGTGGGATAAATCCTAAGTCATACAAAAGATAATGGTAAATAGTTGTACCTTCAGGTCGCTTGACATGTTCTTTATAAAAAGCGTGCTGATAAACATTATAAATATAACCAATAACAGGTTTTCTACGAGGTGATGCAAAGAAATTACTTGATATAGCTAAAAGTGATTTTAAATTTTTAATCTTACTCTTCTCATTAAGTCTACGTGCACTTTGAAGTAAAGGGCTTATCTTGGCTTTCCATTCTTTTCTCATTCTCTTGGACAAAACAGCCGTAGGAAGAAATTTGTATTCTAAGTAGTCTTTCCATAATTCATCGGAAATAAAACCTAAGTCACGTAGGATAAAGTGACAAACAGCCGAACCTTCCGGTAGCTTTATATCGTCCCTGTTTATGGCATCACTATAAACATGATGAATGTGACAAATATCGGCTTCACTCGTCTTTGCTTCAAAGATATAATGTGTTGTTAAGAGAACCTCTAAGCCCTTAATCCTTCCTTGACTATTGAGTTTGGCGGTATCTTGAAGCTTTTGTTTTAATTTAACTTTCCATTTCTTCCTTGTTACTTTATCAAAAACTGGTCTGGGACGTCTTTGAAATTCTAAGTATTCGTTCCATAATTTATCAGTAATAAATCCTAAGTCATATAAAATAAAATGAGGAATAGTGGAACCCCTCGGACGCTGGATTCGGACTTTAGATAAAGCTTTTTGATACTGTCTATAAACAAATAAATGTTTGCTAGGATGCATTCTAAAGATGGTTTCAGAAATGCTTAAAAGCACTTTTAAGTTTTTAACCTTTCCTCTTCTGTTGAGCTTGCCTGCATTTTGAAGCTTCTCTTTTGTCTTTGTCTGCCATTCTGCTTTTTGGCAAGGAGTAAGAATCCTGGGACCACTTCGGTATTCTAAATACTCTTTCCACAATTCATCACTTATAAATCCTAAGTCATAGAGAATAAAATGAGGGAGGGTTGAAACCCTCGGCCGCGTGACTCGTTCTTTATGTAAGGCTTGAGCGTACTTCTTATAAACAAGAAAATATTTTCTCGGACGATACCTAAAGATGGTCTCGTCAATGCTTAAAAGCACTTCTAAGCTTTTGACCTTTCCATCTTTATCAAGCTTATCTGTCTTTTTAAGCTTTGCTTTTATCTTCTTTTGCCACTTCTCTTTTTCTTGAGCAGTAAGAATTTTTGGTCCGCTTCGATACTCTAAATATTCCATCCATAAATCATCTGAAATAAAGCCTAAATCTTTGAGAAGAAAATGATGAATTGTGGCATTTTCTGGAACTGTAATACGATCTCGCTCATGGGCAACAACATATCTTGCATATATTCGAGACAACCTTTTGCTACGAGAATAAAGATTACTACTATTGATTTCCTTACTAAAAAGAGTTTTTAGGTCTTTAATCTTATCTTTTTCGTTGAGCGCATTCCTTTTCTTTAATACCTTCTTTAACAACCTGCACCAATCATTGCGCTCTTCCAGTGGAGGAAATGGCTTGGGGTGGGCAAGATATTCTTCCCACAATTCCTCAGACACAAAACCCAAATCTCTAAGAACAAAATGATGAATAAAGGCCTGTTCTGGAATCTGTATATCATTGTTACTAACAGCCCTTACATATGCATGATAGATAATACAAGGAGAATCCTTGCCTCTAGTTTCCTTAAAGAACAGTGCATCTATACTTAACAAAGTCTTAAAATCTTTGATTTCTCCTTTTTCATTTAATTTATCAGCTGCTTTCAATTCCTTTTTAAGATTGGCTTTCCAAATTCTTCTTTGCTTAGGTGAAATATAAAATGGCGCTAAATATCTTTCCCATAATTTATCTGAGACGAATCCTAAATCTCTTAGAAGATAGTGATTAATGGAAGCGCCTTTGGGAGGTTTAATACTGCCTTTCATTATCCTGTCGCGGTATCTCGTATAAATATCGCTTATCTTTTCTTTACCAGTTGAGCGTTCAGCAAAAAAGTCATACGTAATACTCATAAGTGTTTCGTAATCTTTTATCTTCCCTCTTCTCAGTTTGCCTTCTTTCTTCAACACATTGCCTAAAACATTTCTCCATACTTCTTTTTGAGCTTGCTCCCGATTTAAGTACTGCTCCCACAGCTCATCAGTAACAAAACCTAAGTCTCTTAAAACAAGGTGTTGAACTAATGTATCAGCAGGTATTGGTATACGACCTTTCGTAATAGCCACGCGATATAGCTGATAAATACTATTCGGAGAGTTTTTACCCTTTCTGGCTCCAAAAAATTCCCATTTTATGGCTACTAGTGTATCTAAATCTTTCATCTTTCCTTCTGTATTAAGCATTCCTGCCTCATCAAGTGCTTCTCTTAAAATAAATTCCCACATTACCCTCTGCTTATATGAAGGAAATGGCTCTTTATGTGCCCGATGTTCTAAGTATTCTTTCCATACTCCATCAGAGACAAATCCTAAATGTTTTAAAATAAAGTGATGGACAGTAGCACCTTCAGGCAAAGTAATAGCGCCTCGGTTTATAACATCTCGATATGATGCATAAAAGGAGGCAATGGAGTGCTTTCTTCTTTTAGTAGTAAAAAATTTGTAATTTATACTTAAAAATGTATCTAAATCTCTAATCTGCCCTTGAGAATTCAGCATTCCGGCTTTCTCTAATTCGTCCTTTACTATATTCTTATATTGCAATTCACTATCAGATATACGGCTCAAGTATCTAAACCATACACTTCTACGCACAAAACCCAAATGCCTTAAAATAAAATGGTAACGTTTTGCTCTATAAGGAATCTGAATAAGATTGTTTTTGGCTGCCTTCTCATAAGCCTTATATATACTTATTGGTTCCTTGTGTGATTTAAAAAGAGTGTAATTTATATTTAAGAACGCCTCGTAATCTTTAATCTTACCTTGCTCATCAAGGAAACCTGTAGACTTAAGAGTTTCTTTTAAAATTGTCCTCCACTCATTCTTTTGGTTATGCGCAGGAAAATGTAATCGCTTCGCCTCAGCAGCTTGACGAGCCATTATTTCTATCACTTTTTTTGAAACTTCTCTTAGCTTGGTTAACGCTGAGTCATAAATTCCCTCTACCTGTTCTATATCGATATCCAACTCTTTGGCAATAACATCAAAAGAGGGACGGTCAGGATCCAAGAAATAGCGTTTAACCACATACTTTTCTATCTTTTCTAATAAGGAACTCTTGGGAGAAAGTATCTCTTTCTTGACAAAAGATATAATTTGCCCTTTCTCTCTTGACCCTAAAGGCCGCTCCAGAGGTAGCTTCTCTTCAATTTCTTCCATCATAAGTTGAGGCAAAAGTTCGGTTCTTCCTTTAGGTTTTTCATGGCTAATTTGCTCTAAGATAGACTCTCTTATACATTTACCAGCCAAACTATAAAAGTCTGGATGCTCAGGATACTTCAGATAAGCCGTCTTTAACCCAGCTAAAGCAGCTTTCAAATAATACAGAGGATTCGTATGTTCTTGCAGCTCACTATACATCTTTGACAGCTTCTCCATAAGAGGTAGATATTTCTCCGCCACTTCTGGAGGCAGGTATGCTTGATTAACTTTCCCCGCCCTCGGCCCAGCGTCATCTTCGCTTGAATCTGATCTATTTTCACTGTTCTTGGACCTTGGGTTATCATAAAGCGTCCTTCCCACCCCTCCACATTGATAACCCCACAGCCCATATTTAAGCACCCCTTGAGGCAATAAAGGCATTTCATCAGGCCTAAGCGACTCAATCCTAAATGCCGGCATAGAGCTTGCGCCATTGCCCTTTTGCCCCGCACCTGTGCTCCTTGCGCCACTGGCAGGAGACACTGTCTCGTTTGCCTGCAGCCCACTGTCCGGATTAGACTGGACACCGTCTGTAATATGTTTTTCAGCCACAATCACTCTTATGACTACTTCTTCCCTAATGCTTGGCTCAATCCAGGTTAACATATATTGAAGCCATCCCGGTAAATTTGGCTCTTCTTCGTCTCCTATCTTATAAAGCATTGAAAAAAGAAGAGTCATATCAAGAGTCGCAAAAACAATCCTAGCAGGCAATGCTAAAAATCCTACAATATCGGGCAAGAATTTAAAATATAACTTTGTTAATCCCCTGGTAATATAACCCCTGTTATCCCTATGATAATATGGAGTTAAAATTCTGTTATAGCGATATCTGTGATAGTAGGATTCTTTAGGTCCATTAAATCTTGCTTTGATCTCCTCAGCTCGGACATTAATAAAACCACATTCCTGTAATGTCCTTATTAATTTCTGCTCAAAATGCTTATACATATCTAATCTACCTATTGCCATTTCATTACGACATTTTATAAATCCTTTTCTATCTTGCCTGCTAATCATTTCTTCTCTCATCTTCCAAAATTCTTCATATTTTGAAGCAGGGATAATTACGACATATTGCCCTTTATCTATAAAATCCTTAGATAAATCTTCAAATTGGGGGTCATCAATGTCCATATAATCTAACGGCGTTAAGATATCTTGCTTTTTTAGGTCTACATATATAGGAATCTCATCAGGCCTTATATCCATTATATTTATAAATTTACCTTTATCTTTCAATGACTTATAGACTTTTTCTATAACGTTTATATGCGAAGAGCCCATAAAAGTGTCTAAACTTGCAAGATCCACAACCGCATCAAACGTATTAGCAGTAAAGGACATATCAAAAACTGATATGCAGCGTATATCTGCATTAGGGAACCTCTCCCTTGCGTCTCTCACTGCTCCTTCATTATAATCAATTTGTATCCATTTATCTCTAAGTCTATCGGGCAGGATATTAAATAAACGACCTCTTCCTGAACCAATTTCTAAATATTTCCTATGAAAGGAAGGTTGAGAATCTTCTACCAGCAAATATCTATCAGATAGTTTCTTAACAGCTTCACGAAAAGCCCTTTCCGTTGCTTTTTTAACTGTTTCTATCTCTAGAAGGCCCAATAATCCTTTTAAAGTAGGAGGCCAGCTACTTCTAAATCTGTCTTCAATTTGCTGAATAGTATTTCTTCTTAATGGTATCTCTTTAGGGTGGTATGGTTCGCTATCATGGGTAATTATCATAATTTCAGCTCCAGGTGCACGAGCGCCGATTAAAATATCACTTAATAGTACTCCCAATGAAAACTCGTATATAAGAAGTAATATGAGTAAAAATTTAGGATAAAGAACTACTAATGTAATAATTACGCATAAGTTAATAGAAATTTTAACAAATGGTTTGATTTTTCTTAATATATTTTCCTTTAATACTTTTTTATTTCTTATCGACGTTATGATATTTGAAAAATTGGGGACGTTCCCATTTACTTTATTATCCCTGGCCTGCGCCGCCGGTGCGGCGCCTTTAGGAGGCGGCAAATCACCCCTGTGATTCCGCGGCCATAAAGGATTCAATCCGTATCTTCGCCCTACCAAATCCATCGGGTCAAAGGGGTTCATCTGATTATCTATTCCTTCGGTAAAAGCTCTAGTTTTTGCCAGCGGAAAATATCGATAATGTGCGTTGCCCATTGTGCTGGCTTGCCCCACGCCTGTGCTCCTTGCGCCGCTGGCAGGAGGCGTCTCCTCTGTGTCGGAACTTGTTGACGATGTTTTTTCGTCTTCTGGTTGCTGAGCAGATTTCATCGTTGCACCACCACTACCCAGGTTATCTTTTCTATTTTCCTTACTCGTTTCCTGTGCTGCAACTACTGATAAAGAAGGCAATTCCCACGGATAAAATTTTGACTGCACTATTCCTTTTCTATCTCGTCTAAAATCTATATGTTTAATAGAAACTCCTTGCCTGGTAAGTATCACCCTGCCCTCTTTTACAGGCTTTCCCTCAACCTCGGGCCGCCAGGTATTTTTAGACTCATCAATCACTACCTTTGTTTTACCTGCCAACTCGGTTTTCGGAGATTTCAATTTTGCCATTAAAGATTCTTTTTGACAGATAAAACCATCAACATAAACTTCCACTTCCTCCAACGACAGCAAATGTTCAAAAATATAAAAGATTAAATCCATCTGTTTATTGAGCTCGCTGTCAAGGGCAAAATGTATCATATGACTCAATATATACACATACTTGCCGTTTTCCTTTCTTCCACAAGCAATAAGAGCCGAACAATCGTATAAATCCCTGGTAGATAGTTGTTCTTTTTCTTCTAACTCAACACAGACAATCTCACCTTTTCCAACTTCAACAATACCGTCACGAATCCTGTGTGTATTATCAGTCTCTAGCTTTAAATCGGTTGCAGGGATAATACTATACTTCTCGTATTTATTGCTCTTAGCCAAAACATAAGTAGTAATTCTCGAAGCAAGGTCTCTTTGCTTTTTCATATCCTCTTCTGATTTATCAAACTCGATATCGCCTTCCTTTAAAAGCCTCTCTCTTGCCTTATCCATCTGGGGCGAAAGCAGTACCCATTTTGCAACCTCTACCTCGCTTGGGCGAAATGTGGCTTCCTGTATACCTTTAAATGCCAGATAGCCCTGAATTTGTTTGTAATATTCTTCTCTTTTTTCAACTGGACACTTGGGGTAACCTTGTTCATTGAATCCTCTTAATCCGGGAAATTCAATTTTCACTATTTTATCTGCCAGATAAAGAGGTATCCTGCTTAGCAAATCCGTTTCCCTGGGATCCACTATTATAAAATCAATATCTTCCAAATCGATTCGTACTCCCATCTTAAAGTAAGGGTAGCGCTGAAGGTCCGGCTCGCAATGTATTTCTACGCTTGTCTTGCCCTGATTAGCCATGCGGTTAAATACATTATTTCTAAAAACAAATATCGCATTACTTTCCGGAGAATAAAAAGAGTAATAATCAACAGCATCTTGAAGTTCCTGGCTACAGGGAATATAAGAATCCAAGGATTGTAAATATCTCCTATCCATTACCTCCTCTGATATATTACCTGTATGGAATAAGAAGCCATCTGAGAAATAAAAATGGTTTCCTATACCGCCGCGTTGCCGACACATATTATCAAATGACTCTAATGTTTCCTCATCGCAGAATTCTGAGATTTTGTCGCGTATGGCAGAAATTTTTCCTCCGAGTAATTCGATTAATCGCTGTACTCTCTTTTCTTCCTCTAATTCTTCTTCACGATTGCTAGGCTCTGACTCCAGAATAAAACCTATTGCCTCTTTTATTTCTTTTACCTGCTCTGGTGAACATTTCCGTCCAAAATCCGGGTCACACAAAGTATAATAATTTAATTCGGGAATAGCAGATATCTTCTCAAGCTGCTCTTGATTTATCTGGCATGTTAAGTAAAGCCCTTTTTCATTCTTAGCCACTAATCCCAGGGCCATTAATCCTGTAGTCCCACTCAATTCGTATTGCACTGCTCTTCTACCGAGTAGTCGATTGGGATCCCGACTCCTTAGTTTCTTAATAGTAATCTCGTTACCTCTATAGTGTCTGTGTTCTACCATATAACGCAATGCGTTCGTGACTTTGCCTTCACCTTTTTTGCCTTGCAATTGCTGTGTAGATTGTGATTCACTGGATAATTTGGTATCTTGCGTTGTTTCTGCTTCCATTGGTTTTTCTTTTGTATATTCTTCAGGATTGTCAATCTTAACAACATATAGCCAGCCTTTCCCATAGGGGTCTTTATTTATGCAGGATGGGTCTTCCTTTTCTGCATACTTATTGACTTTTACTACCTCTCCTGTTATTGGAGATTGAGCTGATATCCCTGTCTTTTGCACTTCAAATTCCATACACTCATCACCTTCATTGACTATATCGCCAACTTTAGGTAGCAAATTTACATGCTCAATCCCTTCAAGCAAGCCACCTTCCTTTGTTGCATCCTCGGAAAGACCTACAACAGCAAACTTACCTTCTTCTTCAATTCTATACCATATCTGTCCGACGTGGATACATTTACTCTTATCTGCCTGCCAGCCTGGAACAGGGTCTTCGTATGGGACAAGAGTCGCAGCCTCTTTTGGCTTCTCAAATGTGAGTTCACCTAAACCCAGAATCGCCGCTATATTTTCTGATTTCAATATAACTGTTTTTGGCTCAAAGAATACATCAACCCTTCCTACCTTGTTTTCACTTGTTATCGGGGTCTCATAGGGAGCGTTCTTTACAAAATCTGCATTTTTATACGCTTCTTTCTTTATGGCAATCATAGCCTCAGCAATCTTATTAAGGTCTTCAAGGCTCATACTCTGTGTTGGTTCAAACATCAATGCTTCCTCGACCACATCTTTTATTCGCGGGAAAAGTACTGTGGGAGGATGTATTCCAAAATCCTGTAATCTCTTTGCAAAATCCATTGCAGAAACACCGGTCTCATCCATTATCTTCTTCATAGAAATTACAAACTCATGCATCCTTAGTTCGCCAGGTGCACAAGGGATATCAAAATCATCCATCAACTTTGCCATAAGATAGTTCGCGTTCAATACCGCATCTCCGCTTGCTGCTCTTAGTCCCTCCTCACCAAGCGCTTTTATATAGCAATAAGCCCTTATAAGAACAGGGACATTGCCGAGAAATGTCCCTATGTGGATACCATCTTTTGCATATTCGACACCGTAGCTACCGTCGGCTTTCTTTATCACCCTTGGGTTTGGCAGAAATCGGGCAAGATGTGACTTTACGCATATCGGCCCTGCGCCGGGACCGCCTCCCCCATGAGGCGTACTAAAAGTCTTGTGTAGATTAACATGGATAACGTCTGCCCCCAAGTCACCTAATCTTATCCTGCCTACTATGGAATTCAGATTAGCCCCATCAATATATACCTGGCCACCTTCTTCATGAACTAAATCTGCTGCTTCCTTCATATTCTCAAATAGACCAAGTGTATTAGGCTCAGTCAACATTATAGCGGCAACTCTATCCTTATTTTCTTTAAGCACTTGTTTAAGATGATTTATATCCAGGCGGCCTGTCTCTGGATTGGTCTTGACCACTGCTACTTCTGCATTAGCCATTGCAGAACTTGCCGGGTTTGTCCCATGGGCAGAGTCTGTGATAATAACTACATTGCGTTTTGTCTCACCTCTTGCTTCATGATATCGGAATATGGTGGTAAGGCCAGTAAATTCGCCGTGCGCACCTGCTGCAGGATGAAGAGAGGTCTCATCCATTCCGGTTATCTCTTTTAAATACCCCGCAAGCTCATAAAGTATTTGTAATGTCCCCTGCATATGTTCAGGTCTCCTGTAAGGACTTGGTTCTGCAAAGCCAAATAATGCTGCTATTATTTCATTTATCAGAGGGTTAAACATCATTGTACAGGAACCCAGGGGATAGGGTTGATCTATAGGGTTGTAATTTAATTTATTAAGCTCAAGTATTATCTCCCTTACAGTCTCTTCAGGAATATAGGGGATATCAAGTTTTTCTCTTTTAATATGATCTTCGATACTGACGATTAACTGAGAAGGTGTTTTATTAGTATTTTTAATGCCTGATTCTTCCGATATCTTCAATAGTGCATTGTACAGCTCATCCACATCATCAATGGTATGCTTTCCAGTGAATGAAAACTGAATGAGATTCTTCCCTAAATGGGGAAAGTCTTGAGATATGTCATATCCGGCATCAATACCATACTCCTCGGTTAAAATCTTCTGCAGCTTATCAGCTGGAATTGGAGATTCAATCACTACTTCCCTAAAAAACGGACCTCTACTTAAGACTTTGAATCCCGGGACTAGGTCCATCTGCTTTGCGAACATATATGCCAAATCATGGGCTTCTTCTGCAATCTTATTAAGACCACTTTCACCATGCTCAAGAATAAAGATACCTGCTGCCAAAGCATTCAATGCAGCGTTTGTACATATATTGGAAGTGGCTTTTTCACGACCATAATGCTGTTCTCTTGTACTCAAGGATAGAGCAAACCTTGTCTTACCGTTACTGTCCTTAGTCTGAGCTACTAAGCGACCAGGCATGTAATTAGTAAATGCTCTCTTGCAGGCTATTATGCCAAGATTATTGCCTCCGGAATAAGGACTGCCTACAAAGGCCTGTCCTTCTGCTGTTACAATATCTGCGCCATAGCTTCCAGGTGGTCTAATCTTAACGAATGCCATAGGATCGTTTGAATGTATATGAAGCAGGGCACCTTTTTCATTTGCAACATTAGCTATCTCGTCTATCTCTGTCTCAAGCCCACCAAGAAAATTAGGCTGCTGCACAATTACAGATGCCGTATTTTTATCAACTTTACTTCTTAATGCGTCAATGTCAGTTTCTGTTGTTTCCTTATGTGGCAATATATATTCGGGCTTAAGGCCGATGTTCTTCATATACGTATCAAGGACTCTCTTGTGTCTGGGATTTATCGCGCCAAATATAATTACTTTCTTTTTTCCCGTTGCATTCACAGCCATACGAACACCTTCAGCAAGTGCACTTGAGCCATCATAAAGAGATGCGTTCACAACATCCATACCCAGAAGCTTAGCCATAACCGACTGATATAAAAACATAAGGGTTAGATTGCCCTGGCTCGATTCAGGTTGATACGGTGTGTACGATGTTAAAAAGCCTAATAGGCTCATCAAAAACAAAGCAAGGTCAGATTGTGGCTCGTCATAATAACCTGCACCTCGGAATGATTTCAACCCTTGCTTATTCTTAAGGCTCAACTTATAAAGCTCCCTAAAAAGCTCTCTCCTGGATGTTATCGCCTTAGGAAGATTCATCTTCCCTTTGTAAAAATATTCTTGTAAATTGCCATAGAGGTCATCTATTGAATCTATTTCTAATTTACTGAATTTCTCTCTTATAAAATCAAGCTTTTCCTTCCTATCTTCATCAGTGCCGGGCAGATAGAAACGCGCAGTCTCTCTCTCATCACTCACCCTGTCAGAGATTATGTGATTTATAAATGGGGCCTTCACTACCTTTGCCATCTTGCCGCGTATCTGTAACCTTGTTCCTATCCTGGCGCTCTTTCTATCTATATAAACCAGCCCTACATCAGCATCCAAATTAGGAGAAAAAAGACCACTTGTCACATAACCTATCTCATTTCCCTGGATATCATATACCTTATCTCCGTCATTAATTTTTCTCTTCACATCCAGCATTCTTATGCCTACTAACCTCTTGGTTGATTTCTTACTTTTTTCAATCGCTGCTTTCTTACCTGTATAAT
>Ga0315308_1000488_pt1 | contig 22137 bp, 17 predicted proteins | sample TDP3_MG_FD_203078 | JGI IMG/M metagenome (GOLD analysis project Ga0315308, IMG submission 203078) | Freshwater sediment microbial communities from Lake Towuti, South Sulawesi, Indonesia - TDP3 | ecosystem: Environmental > Aquatic > Freshwater > Lake > Sediment | place: Indonesia: South Sulawesi... | reverse complement strand
GGCAAGGCTGTCATATATCTCGGAATACAGCCTTGTTATTATATCCACTGTAGGCTGACCATAGATCATTCTCATGACATCCAGATATTCCCTGGTGACGGGATAGAGCGTCAGCACTTCGCTATACTTTTCAATGGCCTTTGAAAACATTTTCTTTTTGAAGTATGCGCGGCCCAGATCAAGGTAGCTGGTAATTATGGCTTCGTCAAAATCAGAGGCCGGGGACGTCAGGGATGTCGCCTTGCCAAGCTCCTCAATGGCGCCATCAATATCACCCGAATCCATATGCGCCTTGGCCAGGACACTGTGCGGCCTTGCCTTATGTTGTGATTTCTCAACTGCGTCATAAAAAAGAAGATACTCGTTCAACCAGAAGCTGCCCCTATTAACGGTGAGGGCTGAATTCAGCAAGATTACAGATATAAAAATTGCAAAATAGGCGGGACGCTGCATAAAGCCCCTGACTTATCTCATTTGTTCAGAAAAGCATTCGACTTCACATCAACAAGACGAAGCAGATCTCCCATCCCAAGATTGTAGTCAACGATATGGAGGCCAAGGGCTGATGCAATACCAAGGTCATCCTGGGTCATAGGGATTTCCCTTACATCCCCAGGCCCCTGCACTGTTCCAATTTCAAGGTAACTGATCCCTTTATAGTCTTTGGCGCACCTTGCTGTATATAAATTCCTGTAAAGGAGAAACGGTGTTGTTACATCTGTCATAAGTGTCCCTGTTACACCGGCAAATTCAAATTCGTTTGGAAAATAGACAGCGGACAGGTATTTCTTTTCACCAGTGAGATCCGCAGGATTAGTGCAGGCGGCATCCGTCCCCTCTGGATAATCAGACATCAATCCACCTGTTGGAGTAAATCCCTCGCCATAAGACCTGTAGGAGATGACACAGCCAATCTCTTCGTCAGATGTGCACAAGGGGATCGCCTTAAAAGTCTCGCCTACAACATCTCCCTTGGGAACAATCACATCGCCGCCGACAAGAAGGGCAACAACCATCCTGGAGAGAAGGTCCTTGTTGTTTTCTATTTCTCTCTGAATGAGCATGCGGAGCATCGTTGAACCCTGGGAATGCCCCATGAGGACAAAGGGCCGCCCCGCATTATAGTGCCTTAGATAATACTGGAATGCCTCTTTGACATCTTCGTAGGCGATCTCCTTGTATTTGTCAGCCTGTGGATTGCCAAAGGTTGCAATTGTGATCTGCCGGTAAAGCGGCGCATAGACCGTGCATGTTTGGTTGAACCACGCAGCCTGGTTCATGATGGGAAAGAGCATGGGCGTCACATCTGAAAAGTCGGTATGGTTCCCTATATTCCCTGTCAGATCAACCGTGGGATAGATGTAAAAGCAGTCAATATCGGTCTTCTGTGCAGGGACATGAGTCCGGATGGCGCGGCTGGTATCCGGAAGAATCTCTGTCGCTGTCAGGTCGTCATGGCAGTAATCATGGGTCAATCCCGGCCTGCAGAGCCAGAGAGAATCGTCTTTATATTTATTGGTATCCTCAACTTCAGAACGGCACCCTGCTGCAAAGATCGCCCAGACAATAACTCCTGCCATTAAACAAATTGTTCTCAAGCGCGTCATTCTCCAGCATCCATAATTCAAGTGTGAGCCTTTGTCAACCCTATCAGGCAAGAACGGCCTCGCTGGCACGGCGGGGAACATCGAGCGAAGAAGCAATGAGTGATTTGAGATCCTCAAGGCCCTCTCCGGTGAGGGCGGAAACACCCACTGATGACGGAAGTGTAAGTCTGAGCGAATGGAGCAGTGCTCTTTCCTCCAACAGGTCTATCTTGTTAAGGGCATAGATGATAGGGGTGCGCTTTACCCCAATCTCGTCAAGCACAATATTGACAGCCTCAATCTGATGTGAATACTCAGGATGGCTCACATCCACGATATGAATAACAAGGTCGGCATTCTCAACCTCTTCCAGGGTAGCCCTGAAGGCCTCAACGAGCTGATGGGGAAGCTTGGAAATGAACCCAACGGTATCCGAAAGAAGAACATTTCTTCCGTTCTCAAAGGCCATGAGCCTGACAGTGGGATCCAGGGTTGAGAAAAGCCTGTCCGCTACCATTACGCTGGAGCCTGTCATGGCATTGAGCAGCGTTGACTTCCCTGCATTTGTATAGCCCACAATGGCAGCCGTGGGAAAAAGGCGTTCTCTCCTTCTCTCTCTGTGAACCCTCCTGGTCTTCCGCACCTTTTCCAGCTCACGCCTGATCTTGGCAATCCTGGCCCTGACCTTCCGCCTGTCAACCTCAAGCTGGGTCTCACCTGGGCCCCGTGTTCCTATTCCACCTGCAAGTTGAGAGAACTCTCTGCCGCGGCCTGTCAGCCTTGGAAGCATATATGATAGCTGGGCCAGCTCCACCTGAAGCTTCCCCTCCCGCGACTTGGCCCTCTGTGCAAAGATATCAAGAATCAACCTTGTCCTATCAACTACCTTTTTATTGATAAGATCCTCCAGGTTCCTCTGCTGGCTTGGACTCAGCTCTTCGTCAAAAACAACCAGATCTACATCCTCATCATTGACCATGTGAGCGATCTCATCAGCCTTTCCTCTTCCCACATAATAATTTGGCGTGGTCTCCTGTAGGACCTGACAAGTTTTCCCTGCCACCGTTGCGCCTGCGGCCTCAACAAGCCTCTCCAGCTCATCAAGGGAGCCCCCTTCCCCATCCAAAGGAATGCGACTCTTGGGACGCACCCCTACGAGGAAAGCTTTTTCCTGGGGAACCCTTAGAGAGTAGGGAAGCAATCTCTTATGGGGCTTTCCGTTCCCTATCATGTCCCTTCTGATCTTGTGGAACATCTCCACCCTCTCCAGGGGTTTTCTTCATCAATAGAGGAGTAATGACGGATACACTATGCTTATAGATCAGCTGCTGGCAGGTATTTTCAATAATAATGGAGAAATTGTCGAACCCAAGTATCCTCCCCTTTAGTTTCTCTCCGGAAAGAAGCTGCAACTCCACATTTATCTTTTCCCTCCTCAAGTAATTGAGGAAAATATCCTGGGCATTAAAGGGGACCCTCTTGTTTCGTTCCCCGTGTCCCTCATTAGCTGGCGGCACTGTGTTGGCTTTCTTTTCGCTGAGCATTTCTCCCACCTTGTATTTAAGCGTCATGTCACACCTCCTCTATCTATCAGAACTCTATAACTCCGGGTCCAAGGAGATCTTCAACCTTTTTCACAAGAACATCGCTTGGATCCAGGCAGTAGGCATCAGGAAGCGAGAGGATCGTCTCGCTTCTCTCTGGAACGATAAGATGAAGGATGGTTTTGCTTTTTCCCCGGTGCGAAAGAATGATCTCCTTTAGCTTCCCCAGGTCGTCCTGAAACGAGGGGGAATCCGATATTCTGATATGGACAACCCGTGCCAACTTATATCGCGCTTCGGAAAGAGGAACAATATCCATTGCGAGAAGTTTGGACTTGTCTTCACCCTTGTTTGTCCTGCCTTTTACAATGATGGGCGCATCTATAAGGAGGTGATGGCTGGATTTCCGGAATATATCCGCAAACACAACCACCTCAACAGAACCCTTGAGATCCTCCAGGGTCAAAAACCCCATTCTCTCCCCCTTGCGGTTTGTGATCTCCTTGAGGGCTGCCGGAAGTCCCCCAATGCAGGCTTCTTCCCCGTCCGGGAGCTCATGGAGAGAGGAGGAGTCTGCCGTAATGTATTTCCCGATCTCGTCCGTATATCGCCTGAGGGGATGCCCCGTCACATATGTGCCGATAGTATCCTTCTCAAATTTCATGATCTGCTCCTCAGACCATTCCTCAATATCAGGGAGCTCGTGTGTTAACGAAGATGGCCCGGATGCCTGAAAGATGTTCAATTGCCCCGCAGCCATCTCTTTCTGCTTGTCATGACCCATCTCCATGGCATCGCTAAGAACGGCCATGAGCTGGCTGCGCCTCGCACCGGTTGAATCAAAGACCCCGCACCTCACAAGGCTTTCCAGAGCCCTTCTGTTGACCTTCCTCATCTCCACCCTCGCACAGAAGTCAAAAATGCTGGCGAATGGCCCGCCTTCTTTTCTTTCGCTGATTACTGCATCTACTGCAGCATCTCCGACATTCTTCACGGCCCCAAGGCCAAACCGGATGGTCTTATCCGCAACTACAGTGAAATCCTTGTCGCTCTCATTGATGTCCGGGGGGAGCACATTGATCCCCATCCTCCTGCATTCAGAGATGTATGACTTGACTTTGTCGGCATCTCCTATCTCGCTGGACAGAAGAGCCGACATAAACTCTTCTGGATAATTCGCCTTGAGGTAAGCCGTTTGAAACGCTATCGTTGCATATGCGACGCTGTGGCTCTTGTTGAACCCGTATTCTCCAAAGCTCTCCATCTGTTCAAAGACCTTCCTGGCTGCAGCCATGGGTATGCCCCTCTTGACCGCTCCCTCAAGGAACTTATTCTCGCTTTTCTTCATGACATGTTTCTTTTTTTTGCCCATGGCAGACCTGATGGTGTCTGCCTCGGCCAGGGAAAATCCACCGATTTTATTGAATATCTGCATGACCTGTTCCTGATAGATCATGACACCATAGGTGTCCTTCAAGATCTCCTCAAGGGCAGGAAACTCGTATTCCACGGGAATCTTTCCATGCTTCCTCTTGATAAAATCCTCTATCATCATCATCGGGCCGGGACGATAAAGTGCAACCAGGGCTACGAGCTCATCAAACCGTTCGGGCTTTAGAGACACAACAACATTGGTCATCCCCTGTCCCTCGAGCTGAAAGACTCCCATCGTTTCTCCGGAGCACAGGAGGGCATAAGTGGCTGGATCGTCGAAAGGAATCTCATCTATGTTAACCCTGATTCCCCTTCTTCTCTCAATAAGATGTTTTGCCCTTTTAATAAGCGTGAGGGTTTTAAGGCCGAGAAAATCAAATTTCACCAGGCCGATCTTCTCTATCGCACGCATGTCATATTGGGTAACGGTCTGGCCGTCCTTGTCCTGGCAGAGAGGAAGGTGCTCGGTGAGCGGAGAATCAGAGAACACCACTCCGGCTGCATGGGTTGAGGAATGTCTATAGAGGCCCTGGAGGGAGCTTGCTGTAGCCAACAGCTCTGCAATCTTTGCCTCCTTCTCCTGAAGTTCCTTAAGCCTCGGCTCGTTCCTCAGGGCCTCTTCTATATCTTTTGCCGCCATTGGGATTAGCTTGGTGATCCTGTCAACATCCCCATACTGCAGTCCCATGGCCCGGCCGACATCCTTAACGACAGCCCTTGGCTTCAAGGTTCCAAAGGTCGTGATATGCGCAACCCTTTCCGGGCCATATTTGTCCACGACATACCGAAAGACCTCCCCCCGCCTTTCTTCACAGAAATCCACATCAATGTCCGGGAGCGTCTTCCGATGAGGATTCAGGAACCTCTCAAAAAGGAGCGAATGGGGGATAGGATCGATGTCCGTGATCCTCAGGGCATAGGCCGTTAGGCTCCCTGCGGCAGAGCCCCGTCCCGGACCAACAGGGATGCCTTGAGAGCGGGCATGCCCGATCACATCAGCAACAATAAGAAAATATCCGGAGAAGCCCATAGATTTTATGGTATCCAACTCCTCACTTAGCCTGCGCCGATAGAGCTCCTCCACACTCTCGGAGTCTTTTGGGGTTCGCGAAAGTATCGCCTTCATCCTCTCCTCAAGGCCGCTCTGGGCAAGCTTTTCAAGGTAGGAGTCCACGGTCTCACTGCCCGGGAGAGGAAACTGGGGGATATTGAACTTACCGAACCGAAGGTTGAGCGTGCACCGCTCAGCAATCTCCCGTGTATTCCGAACAGCCTCAGGCAGCTCTGTGAAAAGAGCCTCCATTTCCTCTGGAGACTTGAAATAGAGCTCCTCGGTGGCAAAACGAAGACGATCTTGATCCTGACGGGTCTTCCCTGTTTGTATGCACAGCAGTACATCGTGGGCCGGGGCGTGTTCCTTAAGCAAATAATGGCAGTCGTTCGTGGCTACAAGTGGGAGTCCGAGGCTCCTCTTTATCTCCAGGAGTCCGGCATTCAGCCTGTCCTGGTCAGGAAGGCCGTTCCTCTGGATCTCGAGATAGAATCTGTCCTTGAAGATCTCAGCGTATTCTCCGGCAAGAGCCTTTGCCTTAGTAATATCTCCATCCAGAATGCTTCGCGAGAGAACGCCATTGAGGCAAGCGCTCGTGGCAATAAGGCTGGAATTATACTTGCTCAGTATCTCCTTATCCACCCTGGGTTTGTAATAAAAACCCTCAAGATGGGCCAGGGTGGAGAGCTTGATGAGATTTTTGTAGCCATCATCATCCATGGCAATAAGGATCAGGTGGTTTGTCCCCTCAAAGGGGTCTCCTGCCTCCTTCCTGTCATGGCGGCTCCCTGCGGCTACATAAACCTCGCATCCGATGATGGGAGCGACCTCATGTTCTCGGGCCTTTGTGTAGAAGTCAATGGCTCCAAAAAGATTTCCATGGTCTGTGATCGCAAGGGCATCCATCTTAAAATCACTTGCCTTTTTAAAGAGACGGTCAAGACGATTGGCGCCGTCCAGAAGGCTGTATTGAGTATGGACATGAAGATGGACAAAATCAGAATGTTTCATTCCCACTCTATCGTTGCAGGAGGCTTGGAGCTGATGTCATAGACAACCCTGTTGACGCCCCTCACCTCGTTGACGATTCTCGATGAAATGGTCCCCAGAACATTTTCCGGAAGCCTGGCCCAATCCGCCGTCATCCCATCCACGCTGGATACCGCCCGAATTGCGATGGTATGTTCATAGGTCCTTTCATCGCCCATGACCCCCACGCTCCTCAGTGGAAGGAGGAGTGCAAACGACTGCCAGAGAGAGGAATAAAGCCCCGTTTTCCTGATCTCCTCCTCCACAATGGCATCGGCCTTCCTCACCATTTCAAGGCGCTTCTCGGTGACTTCCCCAATAATCCTTACTGCAAGGCCCGGGCCCGGGAATGGTTGCCGTGAGACAATATCCAAAGGAAGGCCGAGCTCCAGTCCGATAGCACGGACTTCGTCCTTGAAGAGATCCCTCAACGGCTCAATAAGGGCCAGATCCATCTTCCTTGGGAGACCGCCAACATTGTGATGGCTCTTTATCGTAGAAGAGGGGCCGCGGCGCGAACCAGCCGGGCTGCTTTCAATAACATCGGGATAGATAGTTCCCTGGACAAGGAAGTCTCTTCCAGATGCACACCCTTGGCGTCTTTTTCCCCCACTGAGCTTCCTGAGCTGTTCTTCAAATATTCTGACAAATTCCCTGCCGATGATCTTCCTCTTCCTCTCAGGAGCATGGACACCCTTCAAGGCTCTCAGGAACCTCCTCCTTCCGTCAACGAAGATCGTCTCGGGAAGAAAACCATTGCTGATAAGCCTGCGAAGCCTGTCTGCCTCGCCTTCCCTTAATAGCCCATTGTCCACGAAGATGCACGAGAGCTGACCTCCTACGGCGCGATAGGTAAGAACCGCTGAGACAGATGAATCAACGCCCCCGCTCAGGGCAGCGATGACCCTCCTCTGACCCACTGTAGTTGCTATTCTCTCAACCTCATGTTGAATGAATGACCTCATGTCCCAGGTACCTTTGCATAAACAGATTCGAAATAGAAAATTCTTCAGGATTGCTTTCCCATGAGGGGTGTGGACAACCTCGGGATGAAACTGAAGTCCAAAAAGCTTGCAAGAATCATCAGCCATGGCGGCAACAGGTGCATTTGCGCTTGAGGCAATGCTCCTGAAACGGGGAGGAAGAGACTCGACCCTGTCCCCGTGGCTCATCCAGACGATGAGGGGGCTGTGCCCCTGGAGGCCGTCGAAAAGCGGCATGCCGTCATCAATATGAATTTCAGCCCTGCCGTATTCCCTTCTCAATGAGCGCTCAACGCGACCCCCCATAAGGTGGGCCATGAGCTGCATCCCATAGCAGATCCCCATAATAGGGTATCCCATCTCAAATATCTGAGCGGAGCAGCGGGGAGCATACCGGGAATAGACGCTGAAGGGGCTCCCTGAAAGGATGATTCCCCTGGGGGCAAACCGCCGGATTTCGTCCGGAGAGAGGGAATACGGATGGATCTCGCAGTATGTCCGCAGTTCCCTGACCCTTCTGGCGATTAGCTGTGTATATTGCGAGCCAAAGTCTAAAATTAGGATTTTTTCTTTAAAAAGATCTTCCGGCATCATTCACTGCACTACTCGAGGCGGTAATTCGGGGCCTCCCTTGTAATTATTACATCATGCACATGGCTCTCCCTTAGCCCTGCATTGGTGACCCTGACGAACTTGCTCTTTGTATGAAGCTCGGGAATTGTGCGGCATCCTGTATAACCCATCCCTGCCTTCAGACCGCCGATGAGCTGGTAAATGATTGCCGATAGAGGACCCCTGTAGGGAACCCGGCCCTCAATACCTTCCGGAACGAATTTCACCTCATCCGCCTCTTCCTGAAACTGGAAGTATCGTTCCCCACCCACACTCTTCATCGCCTCCTGAGAGCCCATACCCCTGTATACTTTCCAGGGACGGCCCTGAAACAGGACGGTCTCACCGGGGCTTTCGTCTGTTCCAGCAAAAAGATTTCCAACCATTACAACATGGGCGCCGGCGGCCAGGGCCTTGGTGATGTCTCCGGAAAATTTTATCCCTCCGTCAGCTATCAAAGGGGTTTTTCTCTTACTGGTTGCATTTGCAACCTCAAAGATCGCTGTCATCTGCGGGACACCAACGCCCGCAATCACACGCGTTGTGCATATAGAGCCGGGGCCCATGCCGATCTTGAGTGCATCAGCGCCGGCTTTTATAAGGGCATCGGCCGCCTCCCTAGTTGCAATATTACCAGCAATGAGCTGACAGCCTGGAAACCTTCTCTTGATCCCTTTCACGACGTCTATCACCGATCTTGTGTGGCCATGAGCTGTATCAACAACCAGGCAGTCGGCTTCGGCCTTGATCAGCGCTTCTGCCCTTTGCATGTAGTCCTTGCCCACCCCCATTGCAGCGCCCACCCTCAGCCTGCCCTGAGAATCCTTGGTTGCAAGGGGATACTTTATGGTCTTCTCAATGTCCTTGACCGTGATCAAACCCTTTAAATTCCCCTCCCCGTCAACGACAGGGAGCTTCTCGATCTTATGCTTGTTAAGGATATCCTCTGCCTCCCCCAATGTGATCCCCGGTCGTGCTGTTACAGGGTTTTTCGTCATCACCTCGGACACCTTCCTCTGGAGGTTTCTTTCGAACCTGAGGTCCCTGTTGGTAAGGATCCCAACGAGCTTCCCATTTTTCACCACGGGGAAACCCGATATGGCGTGTTTCTTCATGAGGACAAATGCATCGTGAAGGACTTGGACTGGCTCAAGCGTTATTGGATCGGAAATAGTAAAGCTCTCATACCGCTTTACCTTGATCACCTCCGCAATCTGGTTTTCTATCGTGACATTTCTATGAATTATTCCAATTCCCCCTTCCTGGGCCATGACAATAGCGGTCCGCGCCTCTGTCACGGTATCCATGGCTGCACTTGCCAGGGGAATATTAAGCTTGATCTCAGGGGTCAGCTTTGTAACAAGGGAGACATCCCTTGGAAATACCTTTGACTCGGCAGGAACAAGGAGCAGATCGTCAAAGGTTAGGGCCTCTAAGATGGTATCTCGGACAATCACCTACGGCGAGGGTATCACGAGGACCTGACCAACCTCCAGGACATTAGGATTGCGAACCTCCGAACTGTTGGCCTCCAGGATCTTTGTCCACAACCTGGCGTTTCCATAATAACGAGCCGCAATTAAATGAAGGTCATCACCGGCCTCAACCCTGTGTCTCGTCTGGACATTGATGAAGCGCGGCATCCCACGAATGATTGTCCCAGGAACAAGCTTCGAAGCAGCTGCAACGGGAATTTGAGGCGCAGCAGGAGCGGCTTTTACAGGCGCGGGTGGTGCGGCTTCTACCGGCGTTGGAGGGGCGGCTTCTACTGTCGCTGGTGGCAGAGCTTCTACCGGCGCTGGAGGAGTAGCTTCTACTGTCGGGGTTGGCGGAGCTTCTATCGGTGCCGGTGAAGCCTCCTCAGTTAATGGCACCTCTATTGGAGCCTCTTCAGCGGGTGGTGCGGCTTCTACAGCTGCGGGTGGGGGGGCTTGTACCGGCGGGGGTGGAGCAGCTTCTACCGCTGCTGGAGGGGCAGCTTCCTCTGCTGGGGGGGCTTCAACAACAGGTGGCGCTTCCTCAGGGGGAGCCTCAATTACCTCTGGAGGGGCGAGCTCCTCCTCTGGAAAAGGGAGCTCTTCTACAACAGGTGCCGGTCCCTCCTCAAAAGGTTCCTCTGAAGGCTCCTGGGCACCAGCCCAACCATACCAGATGAATAGAAACCCTATTGTGATAATCCAGATCCTCATGCCGCCCTTGATTCTCCATTGAGGAGAATCCCCTCTAAGATTCCTGCATCGCTCACTGTCATTGTCTGACATCTAAACACCTCCATGCTCATGGCTACAAGAAGAGCCCCTGCTACTATGACATCCTCCCTTCCCCTTTCAAGGCCGGAGAAGGCAAGCCTTTCTCTCGCTGTAATCCCTGCAAGCTTTCTATACAGAGCCGAGACTGCGTTATAAGTGAGTATATATCCGTTGATCTTATCGGGTCTGTATTCTCCAACGCCCATATCCATCATAGCCAGGGTTGTCACGGTCCCGGCCGTTCCAGAAAGCGTTGTGTCCATTACCTTTTTATTGAATTTAGTATAGACCTCCTTTAGCCTTTTTTCAATATAATTGCGAAGCTCCTTTAGATCGCCCTTCACTGGCGGGTCTGCCCTTAGAAACCTCTCGGTAAGAGACACAACCCCAAGGTCGGTTGATATCATGGCCGTTATTTTACGATCGTGAGAGAGAATAAACTCTGAGCTTCCGCCTCCTATATCCAGAAGAAGTATAGTGGCATGTTTTCCAAGCACAGTGAGCGCCCCACGAAGGGCGAGCTCGGCCTCTTCTTGTGGGGAGATCACCCTGACCTCACATCCGAGCTCGTTTCTAACGAGCCCAACAAATTCGTCTCTGTTAGAGGCCTCCCGCACGATATGAGTGGCAACCACATCTATCCGTTTTAACTTGTATTTATCAATGACATTTCTGAATTTCCTGAGCGCCTTCCTTGCTCTTTGGAGGGCATCCTTCTGAATGAAAGGGACGCTTCCAAGCCTGTTGCCTGAACCACCTCCGAGCCTTGTAATCTCCCTCTTTATCAGGATGGGCCTCAGGGAATTCCCATCCATGACCTCCGCAATAAGCAACCTGAAGGTATTGGTCCCCAGGTCAAGCGAAGCAGCCTTCATTTCTTCTTGGATTTCCAGGAAAGAAATTCCTCAACGAACGGCATTAACTCCCTGATCCGTCTCGTGAACATCTTGATGATGCCAAGGAAAAGCTTCAAACAGACAACCGGCTCCTTCTCCATGAAAGCCTTGAAATCATCCCCTGATATCATGAGGAGTTCTGTTTCTTCCTGAGCCTTTGCAGAGACAAGCCTTGGGCCCCCTTCAAGTATTGCCATTTCCCCAAACAATTCTCCCGGCCCAATGACAGCAACGAGATTATCTCCACCTGCGCCCAGATTTTTCTTTATCTCAACCGATCCACTCTTTACTATGAAAAGCGATTCACCGAGCATATTCTCCACATAGATCGGGGTGCCCTTGGGATAAGTCTTTTCGCTGACGATCTGGGAAACGACAGCTATCTCCTTATCGGAGAAATCCTTGAAAAGCTCGTTTTCCCTCAAAGGTTTGATCTTTGCCATATTATCCTGCTTTCTTGTGTTCAGTATCACCTTTATTTAATCTAAGGTCAACCTTTCTTAGCCTTTTTCTGCTCCTTTTCCCTTATTGCAGCCCGGGCAGCAGCAAGCCTGGCAATGGGAATCCTTTTCGGGGCACAGCTTACATAGTTCAGCCCTACCTTATGGCAAAACTCAACAGAGGCAGGGTCTCCTCCGTGCTCTCCGCAGATTCCAACCTTTAGATCTTTGCGGACCGCCCTTCCCTTTTCAACACCAATCCTCATCAGGAACCCCACTCCTGTTTCATCGAGTGTGGCAAATGGATCCTCCCTGATAATGCGTGCCTCTGAAATATAATGTTGGATGATCCGTCCTGTATCATCCCTGGAGAATCCAAAGGTTGTCTGTGTCAGGTCATTAGTGCCAAACGAGAAAAACTCTGCCTCCTTTGCAATCTCATCCGCAGTTATGGCGGCGCGTGGCAGCTCGATCATTGTCCCGATGCTGCACGGGATTTTTTTCTTGGATTTTTTCATGACTTCGTCCAGGACTGAGGCAATTAGCTCCCTCTGGGCACTCATTTCCGAGGCCATTCCCACCAGGGGGACCATGATCTCGGGCATAACCTTGATTCCCTCCTGGGATGCCTTAATCGCCGCCTCTATAATGGCCCTTGTCTGCATCCTGGAGATCTCGGGCATAAGGATGCCCAGTCTGCACCCTCTTAATCCAAGCATCGGATTGAATTCGTGAAGCTCTTCAACCCTTCTCAAAATCCTCCTCTTTTCATTAAGAAGATCGCGGCTGTTTTCTCCTCGCCGCTCAAGCCTGTCAATCTCAAGGAGAAGGTCCTCCTTCTTGGGAAGGAACTCATGCAGCGGCGGATCGAGCAGCCTTATTGTAACCGGAAACCCATCCATCTCCTTGAAGATGCCGAGGAAATCATCCTTCTGCATGGGAAGGAGCAATGCGAGATATTTCTCGCGTTCCTCTGGAGTCTCAGCCATGATCATCTTCTGCATGATGGGAACCCGGTCTTTAGCAAAAAACATGTGCTCGGTGCGGCAGAGCCCAATCCCTTCTCCTCCGAGCTCCACTGCCTCACGGGCCTGCTCCGGTGTGTCTGCATTGGCCCTGACCTTAAGCCTTTTGAATTCGTCTGTCCACTTAAGAAAGGTGGAGAAATATCGGAAGGTGGACGATTCCTCAGGTCTTTTCTTTCCATGAAGAACCTGGATTACCTCTGAAGGAACCTCACGGGGTATTTCCAGGGCATAGACAGCGCCAGTGAATCCGTTGATGGCTATTGAATCCCCCTCTTTGACGGTAACCTTCCCAATCCTGACCGTTTTATTCCTTTCATCAACCTGAACATCTCCTGCGCCCGCCACACATACCTTTCCCATCTGCCTTGCTACCACTGCCGCATGACTGTTTGATACGATCACAGGGGTCATTCGGCTTGTGAAAACAATGAAGTTCTTGTCCATTTCATTGGAAGCACCTACTTCAAAATTGTAAACCTGCGTTGTTTCACGGCCACTCAGACGAACGGCACGATAAGATCGCAGTGGTGAATCAAGAAGCTCCTGAACTTCTTGATGGACAGTTCCCGAGCACAATGGAAGCACATCACGACGTATCTTTTCAACACCAAACATAATATTTCGTTTAATTCCTTCTCTTATGCGTCCCATAAAGTTGACATCATCTACAACATCTTCGAAAAGTGCCCGCAATGCAAAGCACTTGGACTCATACAGACGCGAAGGCACCTCTGCCTTGATACGGTGTGTAAAGGCAAGAATTTCCTCAACATGCTCGGCAATCTGAACGGCATAGTGGTCTCTATTGTTGGTGATCTGGGGCACAATGCCCAGCCGCAAACATGCCAATGCAAGGCCTTCAACCACCGCTGGCTTATTCTCCGAAACGACAACCTGAAGCCGTACAGCGCTGGATTCCTTTGCATAGGTGCCATCACCATCCACATAGCCAGCCAAGAAATTGAGTAATGCCGTACGATCCAGTTTAAGTACCCAGGCAGTTATGTCGTCCCGAATCCTGGTTAAGTGTTCTGCCGGCCCCCGATGATAACAGATCCGATCCTCAACTTTGCCATGAATCTGACGGCCTCTTAATGTACTTTCAGTTTTTCGTTCGCGGACATAGCTGAAAGGCACTCCAAATGCCTGTTCGAAAGCTTGTTGCACAGCAGCAATGAATTCAGTCTTTTCAGGTGTCGGTTTCTGGACAAAGGTAACCGATCCCTTTGTAGGCTTTAAATTAATATAACCATCCGAAAGGATAGCACCAGCTATATACGCCAGATCTGGCATTGTGTCTGTTTCATCCAACGGTGGTATTTGATCAACAACCGTCAAGAAATCTTCATCGGCCAGTATAGCATCGAGATGCTTCTTGATCTGTCTGCGGTTCTTGATCGTGAACATCTTATGGTCTGCTGTGAGGCGAAGTATATTTTGTTCTGCACGCCCGGTCTGCGAGACAGCAATTGTGATGACTTCCGCTGGCCTGTGTCCAGCAGCAATGATGGGGCGCCATACTGGTCGCAGGGTTCGACTGTCAAAGGAGAGGATGCGCAATGCCCCGCCTTTCTCCAACAAATCAAAGCAGGTCTCAGCCGTCATCAGACCTTGATTGGTCAGGATCCGTGTGTCACCGGCGACACAGGTCATTCCACCTGTGGTTGTGAGGAAGCCCTGGGAAGCCTTCATGCCGTGGATGTCATCAGCGCTGGTCTCGGTCCTGACGAGCACAACCTTCTCCCCACGGTTTCCCTGCTCTACAGCCCTGTTTGCTGTAAGGACGATTTTCCCCGATGCAGCGCCTGGACCTGCCGGAAGGCCTTTGGCCAGGGGCTTCAGCCTTCCCTCCTCCTTGGGATCGAATATCGGAAAGAGATATTGTGCCAGGGCATCGGACTCAACCCTCATGATCGCCTCTTCTTTTGATATGAGTTTCTCTGCGACCATATCCACAGCTATCTTGATTGCGGCCAAGCCCGTCCTCTTACCCGCCCTTGTCTGAAGCATGTATAAATTGCCGTCCTCCACTGTGAACTCAAAATCCTGGATATCCCTGTAATGCTTTTCGAGCCGGCTGGTAATCGTCGCAAGCTTTTTGTAAACCTCCGGCATCTGTTTCTCCAGCTCTGAGATCGGTTTCGGAGTCCTTATCCCTGCAACCACATCCTCACCCTGGGCATTGGTCAGATATTCTCCATAGAATCGGTTTTCGCCCGTTCCCGGGTCTCTCGTGAATCCGACTCCGGTGGCGGAGTTCTCTCCGGTGTTGCCAAAAACCATAACCTGGACATTAACCGCAGTGCCAAGGTTATGCTGGATGCGATAGATGTTCCTGTATGTAACAGCCCGGGGATTGTTCCAGGACTTGAAGACTGCCTCAATCGCCATAAGGAGCTGTTTGCGCGGCTCCTGGGGAAAATGCCTTCCAGTCTTCTCCTTAACAAGGGTCTTATATTCCTCAACAATGTCCTTAAGGGTATCGGCTGTAAGCTCGGTGTCATCCTTCACCCCAAGCCGTCTCTTGAACCTCTGCAGGATTTCTTCAAACTCTTTTTTTTCAATGCCGAGGACCACATCGCCGAACATGGAGATAAAGCGCCTGAAGGTATCATGCGCAAACCTCGCATTCCCGGTCTTTCCAAGGAGCACCTTCACCGTATCATCATTAAGCCCAAGATTAAGGATCGTATCCATCATGCCCGGCATGGAAAATTTGGCGCCCGATCGGACTGAAAGAAGAAGGGGATTTGTTGAGGAACCGAATTCCTTTCCTGTCTGGCGCTGAAGCTTCTTAAGGCTTTTCTCGATCTCAGCCTCCAGGGTCGGAGGGAACTTATGGGCGTTCCGATCGTAATAACGGCATGCTTCGGTGGAAATAGTGAAGCCAGGGGGAACAGGTGCGCCGATATTTGTCATCTCTGCAAGGTTGGCACCCTTTCCGCCCAAAAGGTCTTTCATCTCTGCTCTTCCGTCAGCCTTCCCGCCTCCAAACAAATAAATGTATTTTTTCGCCGCCATTGAAGCCTCCCTTCTCCCTACCTATGTGCTGAACCAAGCTTTTTAAGGAGATAATTCTTCAGCTCTGTCGCATTAATTCTATCCTGCAGCATGGTATCCCTGTCCCTTACTGTAACGGCCTTATCCTGAAGCGATTGAACATCTACAGTGACGCAGTAAGGAGTTCCTATCTCGTCCTGTCTTCGGTAGAGCCGTCCGATGGAGCCGCTGTCGTCCATATCTGTTGCAAAAAGCCCTTTGAGGTCTTTTGCGATCTCTGAGGCCATGGATACAATCTCTGGACGGTTTTTCAGCAGGGGAAGGACCGCTACCTTGATAGGAGCAAGGGAATTGTGCAGTCCGAGAACAACCCTTTTCTCTCCCTTAACTTTCTCTTCCCTGTATGCATCCACAAGAAATGCCAGCGCGGCCCTGTCTGCACCAGCAGACGGCTCTATAACATAGGGAATGTAGCGCTCCTTGGTCGCATCATCGTAATAACTAAGGTCACGGCCGCTGTACTGCGAATGGCGTTTTAGATCATAATCCCCCCGATTGGCAACACCCTCAAGCTCAGCCCAGCCCATTGGGAACAGATACTCAATATCCGAGCATGATATGGCATAGTGGGCAAGCTCCTCCCTGGTATGCTCCCTGACGCGCAGGTTCTCCCTCCTTATTCCCAATTTGAGATACCAGTCCTGTCGTTCGCTGATCCATCGTTCATACCATTCCCTGTCTGTGCCTGGCTTAACGAAATACTCTATCTCCATCTGCTCAAACTCCCTTGTCCTGAAGATGAAATTACCAGGGGTGATCTCGTTTCTGAAAGCCTTTCCGACCTGGGCAATCCCGAACGGGATTTTTCTCCTCATTGTCGTCAGTATGTTGACAAAGTTCACAAAGATCCCCTGGGCAGTCTCGGGCCTGAGAAATATTACATTTGAATCGCTTTCCAATGGGCCCATGAATGTTCTGAACATAAGATTGAATTTCCGCGGTTCTGTGAGCATCCCCCCGCATTCGGGACATTTCTTCGCACCGCCATCTGAAACAAGGGAGGGGTCATCTGCCCTGAATCTCTTTTTACACCCCTTGCAATCCACAAGTGGATCGACAAAGCTCTCTACATGCCCTGATGCCTCCCAGACCCTCGGATGATTGAAAATCGCTGAATCAAGGCCCTCCATATCATCCCTCTCATAGACCATGGCTTTCCACCAAGCCTCTTTGATATTTTTCTTCAATTCAACCCCGATGGAGCCATAATCCCAGGTATTGGCAAGGCCACCATAGACCTCGCTATTCTGGAAGATAAATCCCCTCCTTTTGCACAGGGACACGATTGTATCAAGGGACACTTGCATCTCAAATTTACATCCTCATATCATCTTCCACATATCCTGTCAATATAATATAATATTTGAAAAATACCCCAAATAAAGGAAAAGCCAGAAATTATGAGCAAATTCAATAAGATAGTAAGGGGAGGGGTTCGGCAGGGCGACTCTTTAGACATTTTTGAACAGGGCTCAGCCCGGCTCCAGGAGGAAAACGCTCCGCTCGCCGACAGGATGCGTCCCAGGAGCCTTGACCAATTTGTGGGACAGAAGCACCTATTGGACAAAGGAAGGGCACTAAGGGCAATAATAGAGAGCAGGAATATTCCATCGCTGATCTTCTGGGGCCCCCCAGGAACAGGAAAAACCACTTTGGCGCAAATTATTGCCTCCTCAACAGAGTCTCATTTTATTTCCTTCTCTGCCGTCCTTTCAGGAGTGAAGGAGATACGCGAGGTAATCAGGACAGCAAGGGACCAGCTCTCATACCACCGCAGGAGGACAATCCTCTTTGTTGACGAGATCCACCGGTTCAACAAGGCCCAGCAGGACTCATTCCTGCCCCATGTGGAGAAGGGAACAATCATCCTGATAGGGGCAACTACAGAGAACCCCAGCTTTGAGGTGACCTCCCCATTGCTGTCAAGGTGTCAGGTGTTTGTCCTGAAGATGCTGGCAGAAGACGAGATGAGGGAGATCATATTAAGGGCGCTCAAGGACCCTGAGAGAGGATTTGGATCGCTCAAGGTCGTCTTAGAGGAGGACGCACTCAATTTTCTGGCGCGGTTCTCTTTTGGAGACGCACGGGCAGCCCTCAATGCGCTTGAAACGGCTGTCATTTCCCTATCCACTGAAAAGGACGGAGCGAGAAAGGTCACAATTGAGTCCATCAAAGAAGCCATGCAGAAAAGAAGCATCCTGTATGACAAATCAGGAGAAGAGCACTACAACCTTATCTCTGCCTTCATCAAGAGCATGAGGGGAAGCGATCCGGACGCAGCCCTTTATTACCTTGCACGAATGATTGAGGGTGGAGAAGATCCCCTGTTCATTGCCAGGAGGATGGTGATCTTCGCTTCGGAGGATATTGGCAATGCAGACCCACAAGCTTTAAGTGTGGCTGTTTCTGCCATGCAGGCATTTGACTTTGTCGGCATGCCGGAGGGATGGATCCCTCTGGCCCAAGCGGCAACCTACCTTTCCTCTGCGTCAAAGAGCAACGCCTCATATCAGGGGTATCTCTCAGCCAGGGAGGATGTAGAGAAAAAAGGCCCGCTCCCTGTCCCGTTTCATTTGAGGAACCCGGTCACTCCGCTCATGAAAAAAGAGGGATACGGACAGGGGTATCAGTATCCACACAGCTTTCCAGGGCACCATGTGGAGGAAGATTATCTCCCTGAAAAACTGAAGGGAAGCAGATATTACAAGCCAGATGGGCAGGGATATGAGAAAAAGATCCTGGAGTATTTGAAAATGTTGAGAAAAGAAAAACGATGATATCGCTTTTGGTTATAACCTTACTCAGTGTGTCTTCCTGGAATGAACCCTTTTGGGGGCCTTGGTCCGTAACAGAACGATATCCTTTCATTGCCACCGATGCTGAGACACACAAAGAAACCCCAGCAGACGAAAAAAGAGAGCAGAGATTCCCCTCACTGACAGCCCCATTTATCTGGGCAATACGCTTTTTCCAGATATTTGTGACAAATGCCGACGGGCCACGGTGCATGATGTATCCCACCTGCTCCCAATATGGGTATCTGGCATTCAAAAAACACGGCCCCATTATTGGCTTGTTCATGACAGCGGACAGACTTATGAGGGACAACATCTCTGTTGAGGAATTCTATCCAATCATCCCAATATATGGAACATTCCGTTTCTATGATCCTGTAGAGAACAACGACTTCTGGTGGACTTCCCTGCCCTAATCTGCCTTCTTCTATTCTTCACCTCTTCGCCTTCAAACTATTCCGAAGAGAAGCAGCTGCTTTCATTTGCGGACCACCTTTTTAACGAAGGGGATTATTACAGGGCCATCACCGAATACGAGAGATTCCTATTCAATTTTCCAGAGAACATTGATGCGCCCAGGGCAAGGATTAAAATTGGGCTGGCATACCAGAGGGGACAAAAATGGAGGCAGGCAGAAGAGGAATTAGATGCGGTGATCAGAGACTATAAGGGATCGCCTTATGAAAGGCAGGCCGCATGGGAGCTTGGAGAGACATATTATAAAAGCGGTCAGTTCCCCCGCGCAGCCTCACAATATAAAATCTTCCAGGAATCATTTCCCGGGGAAAGTTTTGCCTACAAGGCCCAGATGAGGATCTCATGGTGCTCTGTCAGGACAGGAGATTACAAGACTGCCAGGAAAGAGCTGGGCCTTGTGGAAAGCAGCAGCCCCTACTATGAACCCGCCCAGGGATTTCTCAAAGACCTGGCCGGATTAGACACCCTCAATCGCAAATCTCCGGCCCTAAGCGGCGCCATGTCGGCTGTTATCCCGGGCACAGGCCAGTTCTATGCTGGCAGATACATGGACGGTATGGCCGCCCTCATAATAAATGCAGCATTTATCTACGGTGCCGTGGAGGCTTATAACAAAAAAATATACGGAGCCTTCGGAATCCTGCTCTTTTTTGAAACAGGTTGGTATGGCGGCAACATCTTTTCAGCCATCACAAGCGCCCACAAATACAATAGGGTGCAGAAGGAAAATTATCTGAATACTCTTGAAAAGAAATACTGGGAGCCCTGAGGGGCCCATCTAACGGTATAATCTTCGGGATGGTGGGGGAGGCACAGGATAATAAACATGGGGAGGGCCGAACCACCACCACGATGGGCCAAGCCAGTAGTGCTCCCAGTAGTATGGCTCGGAATAATACATGGGATATGGACGAACGGTTTCCTCCTGCTCTTGCGGTTGAGAGTAGCGAACATAGCCAACACAGCCGAAGACAAGGACCATCAGAAATAAAAAAACACAGAAAGCCCTATTCACCCCCGGGCCTCCTTTCTTTAGAGCCAGAGCCTGACCCCTCCAGAGAGAGAGGTTGGCTCTCCGATCCCAAGCTCTATGGTAATTGCAACATTTTCCTTGGAATCGAGAAAAATATTCGTGCCCAGGAGAAGGGCAATAAGCCCTTCCTGAACAAAGTCATATTTCCGGGATATCTGGCCCGAAAAGGAATCCTCACCGTCCACCCATGATACTCTCAGACCTAAATATCCTTCAGGCGCACCGGAAAAGGCGAGACGCCAATTGCCCAACAACGATATCCCATACTCCTTCCAGAGGAATTTTTCGTCAACATTATAATACCCCGCTCCCTCAAATCCCTTGAGTGTAGCTGGCTCCCGTGAAACGAACTGGGAATAACTTCCGTCAAGGAAGAGGGTCAGGGCTCTCCTCTGGATAGATTCATAAAGCCTCAGGCGTAGGCCCGCGCCAAAAAATGGGCCGAGCTCTCCATAAAATTTATTCTCATATACATCTGTGATGTGCGCATCTGCCCCTCCCCCAAGAGCATAGACCTCAAGCACGCTCAGAGGCCTGATGGACGCCTGGACAAAGAGCCTTGTAGAATCCACGGAGTAACTATCCTTCATGCCCCCGCCCAGATCCTCAACGATGCTCCTGGAAACCCCTGCTACCTTCAAGTCAACCTGGACAAAGCCCTTGTGTTCCCTTGCAGGGGCAGCCTCCTGAGCACGCACATCAATCGCATTGGCCAGAGCGCATAGGAGGAGAAGAGATATGTAGCCTATTGGTCTATTCATTGATCCAAAATTATTTTATGTCCAGGGCGCAGAGCCTGTCAACCCCATATTGGATTATGTTATCCGGGCATGGCGCGTGTTAGAATTCCGACATATGCCTTCAAAAAGATGGCTCATTGCCCAAAAGCACCAGCTTGAGTTCCAGCTTCAGAAGACCACATTGCTCAAGAAATGGAAGGAGTTGAGCAGAGAATATTCCAACCTGGGCATGTGGTTTGAAAAATCAATCTCATTGATAAAACCCTTGAACCGTTCCACAAGGATCATTGAGATCGGCTCGGGTCCGATGGGGTTTGTCTTCTTCCTGAAAAGTGGAAGGAGGTATGCACTCGACCCCCTGGCCCTTCAATTACATGGAAAGTTCAGAAAAATTCAAGGGAAATCGGTCAAAACAATCCAGGGCATGGGGGAATTCCTCCCAATATCCAGCTGCTCCTTTGACTTCGTCATCCTTAACAATACGATCGATCATACCGATGACCCGTCATCTACCCTCAAGGAGATAAGAAGGATATTGAAGGACGACGGAGTTCTCTACATAGGAGTTAATATCTACCCTCTGTCTATCAGGATCGCAGGCAGAATATACGAGGCGCTCTCATCTTTGAGCTTAAATTATATGGGAATACTTCTCCCGATTGAAATATTTAGGGCGCATCCATTTATGTTCAGCTTTTCATCCATAAAGAGACTTTTGCGTGAAGAGGGGTTCAAAATCATTCAGGAAAAAAGAATAAAAGCAAGAGAAGCAAAGAAATCATTCCGCAAGAGGAGGCGGGGTTTGTTCTGGCGTATTATTTCGTCTGTTACCTACACCGGCGAGGTATTTCAGGCATTCTGCATAAAGAAGTGACAATTGAGAGTAACAAATTTATATCAATAGCATCTTTCTATGAGATCATCCAGATAGATTTTCTTGTCGCAGGCATTACGCAGATGATAAGAAAATGTGTTTTTGAAGAATGCAACCTCAGTGTGTTTTCCTAAATCCTTGACAGCCTCCAATGCTGTTGCAAAATCTCCATCTGCACTGATCAGAATCGCTGTGTCATAAGCATCTTGATGTGCCAATCTTAACATGTCCACAGCGATAGAAACATCCACCCCTTTTTCAACATAATAGGAGAAATTTTTCTCGCCAACAGCTTTTATAATTTCT
>Ga0315308_1000486_pt1 | contig 22140 bp, 23 predicted proteins | sample TDP3_MG_FD_203078 | JGI IMG/M metagenome (GOLD analysis project Ga0315308, IMG submission 203078) | Freshwater sediment microbial communities from Lake Towuti, South Sulawesi, Indonesia - TDP3 | ecosystem: Environmental > Aquatic > Freshwater > Lake > Sediment | place: Indonesia: South Sulawesi... | reverse complement strand
TCTTCTATCGACTGGTCCAACAGGCATTGGCCATTGACCCCGTTCCTGGTCAAATGCTTAAAGGTGAACATCATCGGTGATAAGGCACTCAACATGAACGATAACAAGAGTCAAGTGCATAGCCCTGTTGTATTATTACCTCAATCCGGGGAGGTTCGGCGGGACTTGTAATATTGTCTAAGCAGGTAGACGGTCAGCGAAATGAATAGCACAAAGATCACAATGTGCTCTATCCTCGATATGTCCTTTCGTATAATCTGGAGGCTATTGCCCCCTCCGTAGCCCAGGCCGACCATGACAGCGATCGTCACCATCGAAGAAAGAGCGTCTGCAATGAGAAATTTCGCCAGGGCCATCCTCATCACGCCTGCCGCGAGAAATATTTGACTCCTTAGGCCTACAAGGTGCCTCCCGATCAATATGAAAAGGATCCCCCTCTTGTTGAACCTCTCTTCAAGCCAGGAAAGTCTCTCTGGCGAAATGATCCTGTGAAAGCGCGGATGGGTCACGATCCTCCGACCATACTTTCTTCCGAAGGAATACAGGGCAACATCTGTCATCAGCACCCCTGAGTAGACAACGCTGAGCGCCGGCACGAGTTTGATGACATCGTGGGAGATAAGAAACCCACATAGGATAAGGGTGGCGTCCTCAGGGAATGGAAAGCCAAGACATCCGAGAACGAGCAGGAGAAAAAGCCCCGTATATGGGAAGTGCTCTACGAGATTGAACCCTTCGATCATGGAACTCTATCAATTTATCACAATCTAATCAGGGAATGATGTCACAAATTTCTTTTTCTCATTATGGCAGAGGATCTGGATGGTTTTTCGTCCTGACCACACGGCTGTGGGCACACCTCCCCCCGGCTCTACCCATTGGCCGGCAAGGTAGAAATTTTTAAGCCCGGGAAGGGTCTTTTCAACCGGATACATCAAGGATTCTTTGTTCATGAGCCAGCCCTCAAATGCCCCCCTATGGTTCCGCGTATACCACCAGAATGTATAGGGAGTTGCAATGTCCGTCATCTCAACCTTGCCAGTGATGCCGGGGTAATAATTCTCAAGCCTTTTCAGGACCTCCCTGGCAACAATCTCTTTCTCCTTGTCATATTGCTCCTGATTTGCATGCAGACCGTTCCAATGATCAAATGACGACTCGAATTCTGCCTGGATCACGGTCTTCCCCTGCGGAGCAAGGGTGCTGTCATAGCTGAAATCCCTGACAGCGATCATGTCAACGGCCTTTCCTCCAACATTGAGCGGCTCTTTGAGAAAGATGACATTGGTCGGCGGATACTGTTTTATCTTCCCATTGATGCCGAAGGTGGCAAGGATGACAGGCGTGAACATCTTCCAGCGCTGGAACATGTTCTCGAATCTCTCGGAAATGAATCTCCCTTCAAGCATATTGAAAAGGGTGGAATGGAGATCGGCTGCGGAAATGACAATGTCAGCCCTGTGAGTTGACCCATCAACGAGCTTAATCCCCACAGCAGCATCGTTTTCCACAAGAATTTTCTCAACCGTGGAATTGTAAGAGATCTTTCCTCCGAGGTCCTTAAAGCGCTTCTCAATAGGAAGGGCAAATTTCAAGGAGCCACCCTCGACCGTGCCCAACTGTCCCTGGAACAGATACCCCAATATCATCATTACGAACACTGCAGGCATGTCCTGAAGGAAAAGGTTGAGGATGATCTTCTTGAGCCATTCGCTTTTAAATCTGCGGGCATACTCTTCAACAGTCATGCCGTATTTCATCGCATATATTGCAACCCGCCCCATCTTCCACATGGACACAACTTTTTCAAAGAAGTTCTGGATCTCAATGGGCTTTTCTGCGGATATTTCCATCTTCCCGAGGACCAGGCATGCCCGGAAAAACTCCTCGATGGCTTTTCTGTCCTCAGGGGAGATCTGGAGAAACCTTTCTTTTACCTCTTCCATGTTGGATGTGATATGGAATTGTTTCCCTGATTTCTCATCGAGATAATTCGTATAGGAAGTCACATCATTGAATTTGTTCGCCTGTGCAATGCCAAGCTCCCTGTAAAAGGTGTAAAGCGAGTTCCCATATTTGTGTCCCATGAGCCAATGAATACACCCATCAATCATGTATCCCTTCCTTTTCCATGAGGTGCACACACCGCCCGGGATTGAGCCATGCTCAAATATTTGGACCTGATACCCGTTCATCCGGGCGTAACACCCTGCTGACAGGCCGGCGAGCCCGCCGCCGATAATGATTATTGATCTCTCAGTAGGCATTTTCTGCGTTATTGTTCTGCCGTGAACGGACAGCCATGACAGCGCTCCCTCTCGCAACGACCTCGCCCTTGTCCGTGCTCACTATTGCCTCAACAAAGACGAGGCGCGACCTTTTCTTCACGACCTTCCCCTCTGCAACAAGACTCTCCCCTACCTTTGCGCTCTGGATATAGTCCACATTCAGGGAGACAGTAATGGGCATCTCCGAGGTATCAACGACCGATGTCGCTGCGCTCCCAAATGCAACATCCAGCAGGGTGGCGATCACCCCTCCGTGGACTGTTCGGCTCCTGTTCGTATGCTCAGGCCTTATCTTCAAATGGACACGTGAGCGGCCGGAGCCAAGCTCTATCTTGTGAACATTCATATAACCAAGAAATGGGGATATTGTTTTGACCTGATCTTTCTCGAGTGTCTGGAATGACTCTTCAATATTCGGTATTTGATTCTCCTTGGGGCTCATGATTTTAAAAAAACCTCGTGTTTAATCTCGTTCTTGCCTGCATTTTTAACTGAATACATCAAAGCATCAGCTACTCTTATCATTTCATTAACCGAAAAAGGCACTGTTTTGAATGTCACTGCCCCGATGCTGAATGTCACTGGCCATTCATTTGCCTCCATGGAATCCAGAAGATTCTTTTGAATTTTCCTGAGAGCAGCCTTGGCTTCCTCCTCGCCGGTCTCTGGGAAAAGAATTGCGAATTCATCTCCTCCAAGACGCGCCACCACATCCGTTGCCCTGATATTTTTTCGAATGGTATCAACAACAGTGCTTAGAACATCATCACCTTCAATATGTCCGAAATGATCATTAACATTTTTAAAATTATCAAGGTCAATATAGGCAAAAGTAAAATGGTGTCTATATCTGCTGGCGCGGGCTATTTCTTCATTGGCAAGCTCAACGAAGTATTTTCCATTCAAGGCCCCAGTTAGAGGATCCAGTCTGGCCATTGTTTTCTCGTTTTCAAATGCCTTTCTCAATGCTGCAAGAAGAAATGTTGTGACAAAAAAGAAACCAAGCCTTATTGCACTATTCCAATAAGGGACAATCCATTTTGAATAGGTTGCCCCTGCCATTGCGTCCGCAACAAACAACGTTATCGCGCTGACAATAGATATTATTGCTCCCATCCACCGATTCGTATACCAGGTAACCAGAACAATAGGAATTAAATAAGATAAACAAATGGAATAATCTGGGCCTGTTATTTCATCAACAGCTCCAATAGCTATAACCAATATAAATCCCAATGCTACGAAGAATAACCTGGATCGTCTGTCAGAATGTTCTCTTGTTCTCATCGTTGGTTCCTTACAGCGATGTCGCCTAACCTATCCGAACGGATTGAATTATACCATATTCTTAGAATTTTTTAATAGGGGCATCATTAACAACTTGCCCGGCGCGGTCATCTTGCTTGCTATGAATTTGGCTTCCCTCATTATCGCTTCGCCTAAACTGCGCAGGGCGCAACCTCGCATTACTGTTGAAAGTTAAGCAAAATGGTTGTATAAATATTAAAGACAAAAGGGGGTAATTATGAATATCTATGTAGGTAATTTGTCGCGGGAGGTCACTGAAGAAGTTTTACGACAGGCTTTTGAAGCCTTCGGGCAGGTCGCATCCGCCAAGATCATCACGGACAAGTTCAGTGGCGAACCAAGAGGATTCGGATTTGTTGAGATGCCTACCCAAGCCGAAGCCCAGGCTGCTATCGCCGGCATGAACGGCAAGGAGTTAAAGGGAGGAACGATTACCGTTAACGAGGCCCGTCCCCGCACAGAAGGCCGTCAAGGTGGAGGAAGGCGAGGCGGCAGGCGGTAATTCAATTTGGTTGTCTTCAGACATAACAGATTCACAATAGAACTGCGTCGTAAGTCTTAAGAACCCAGGACTGAGGCTGGATTTTGAGGGTGTGTTCTAACGGTATCAGACACACCTTCCTCGGCAGGCCCAATCAGGTCCCTGTAACGGCCTTGAAATTGCCTGACAGGACCAATTCCTTTTCGGAATCAGGCAGGGGTGCACGGACTATCTCCTTGAGTATGGCGCCGTGGTCAAAGAGTCCGTCTGCAGGGTCAGGGTAGCCGTATGGTCCATCGCTCCCGAAAATGCATTTCTGCGGCCCAAGCGTTTTCAGCACCTCAAGCCGCAAGGGTTCGTCAAGGTAGGGGCTGGACAGATCCACAAAAATATTTTCATTGCCCTTCGAATAATCCCACAATTCCCTGTAGAACGGAATGCCTGCGTGCGCGTAAATGACTTTTAATTTTGGATGCCGCTCTGGCAGAAACCTGTAGTCTCCCTGCTCCCTGGTGGCGCCAAGGTGAATTAGGAGCGGCAGTCCTTTCTCGACGCAGCATGCGGCAACATCATCGAGCATCTTCACAGGATACCGGTGCCAGAATGGGTGGGTTTTGACCCCGATCCAGCCCGGCTTCCCTGCCCATTTTTCAACCTCGTGAACAGAGACCCCTACCCTGGGATTCACCAGAATCCAACAATAGAATTTATCGGGATAGGCCTTCATTATCTGTGCCGTGGCTTCATTATCTACCTTGCTGTAAATTTGATAATTTTTGCCGACGATGGAAAACTTCCCGCTGCCTGTCACGGTTGTCAAGTACATGAAACGGCCCACCTTATTAAATCTACCTATGAGTGCAGCACGCATAATAGCGGACAATGTATTTGCAAAATTTCCCAAATGTAAGGGTTCTACAAGGACCGGGATCAACACTGTGCGATCGATCGCGTGTTTGCGCATCTGGTCAAGAAGGCGCTCAACGGTCTCAAGCCTTACTTCAAGATGGTAATGGGCATCAATAATCATGGTTTATACCGCTCCTTTAATGGCGAAGCTCATAAGGCAATATTTTACCATAAATGTGCAATATACATTGTTAATTGCCAGAATGGATATTGCCTCTTCACTGCACGTGGAAGGCGTGGCCAGCGGCCAGGAAAAGTGCGACCGCCACCACGATGCCTGCCAGGATCGCTTCGCGGCTGACCGATGGAACCTGAGATGCAAGGCCCTTCACATGAACAAGCAGGGGTTTTCGGTTCAGCAGGATGTGCCAGACAGAGAACACAACGAATAGTATGCTGAGGACATTGTGGCTGGCCATCCAGGAATGGCGTCCTGTGATCATTGGGGAGTACTGGTAGATGTGGTTGGCAATTCCGGTTATGGGGAGCCCAATCCCGCTGAACGCTATCATGAGTGCAACAAATGCCCGTGTGTTGAACCTCTTAGCAGTCTTTTCCATATTATAATGCTCCTTTCAATTGATTGGGACGATAAAGCTACTGCCTTCGGGCCGCCCGATCATGAGACCCCTTCCGAATCTCGTCGAGCGTTTCAAAAACAATGCGCATATTGGCAATGGGCATGGTGTATTGCATCTCGTGTGAGGTGCCCAGCACATGCCTTCCGTTTCTGCCGCCGATCCAATAGGAACGGAGTATGTCTGATTTGAACTGTTCCGGAGTCATTTGTTCTCCCTGTTGAATATCAATACCAGTGACAAAGGTCAGACGGTCTCCGAATTCAGCATAGGCTTTTTCAAAATCGTTTCCCGCTTTTGGCTGGAACGCCTGGATGAGGTCCAGGCCTGCCTCCACATAAAAAGGCAGATAGCTCATCTGGTAGCCGCAGGAATGCAGCATGGCCAGCGCGCCCTCTTCGTGTGCAGTATCAATGAGCCGTTTAAATCCGGGATACATGAACTCCTTCCACATGCGCGGGGAGAGAAAGGTGGTGTTGTTATATCCGTAATCGTCCGCGATAAAGGCCATGTCTGCGCCGGCGCGGACGGAATTCACAAGCAGCTCCTCCTGATAATCCATCCATTTATTCAAGAAGGACTTTATTTCGTCCGGATATTTGGTCAGATAGTTTATAAAATTGTTGAAGCCGAACAGGTAGTTGGCAGGAAAGTCCTGGGGCCCGAAAATCTCCGCTGCGATGGAATGGCCTGGAAACCGCTGGCGGTATCGGCGGAATATCTTGTAAAAAGCTGGATTTTTCGGGTCAGGAAGCCGGTATGTCTTCAGGGCATTGATGTCCTTGATGGCGGGCTGGTGCATGTCCGGATAGATTCCGCCAAGAACGATGCCTGTCCCGAACATGTCCTTCATTTTGAATGCTTCTCCAAAAAATAAGGTCAACAGGTTGAGTTGTGCAAAATGCCACGGAGTGGCAGCCACGGCCAACAAGATATCCGAACCCAGCTCAAGGGAATACTCGTCTGCGTAATTGAAGGAATGGTAGTCCAAAAGCAGCGGCAACGCCCGCCATAGACGCGCAGCGTCAAATCCCCCGCCCCTGATGAACCGTTTCCAAAGGAACTTCGCCAGCAGGTCCCAGCCCGCACGCGGGGCCGGCCTGTATTCGGCGATAAGCTTGCAAGCCGCATGGGGATTGAGCCAGATAAAATACGGAACATGATCCACCGGCTGCCCCTTGACCGTGGCCCAGACCCTTTCTCGTGGCGTCATTGAGAATCCCCTCTCTCGGGATACTCCTTGCCAGTGATCTTTTTCCAAAGGTCTCTCGCATATCGCTTCGTAACCCTGATCCGGGTTGCCTGTTCGGGCATACAATTTGGGTCTGTATTCATCACCGTGTCAAGGAGATTCAGCGCCGCCTCCTTGTCCCCGTAATAGGTGTATATGAACCGGGCCTTGAAGAGGTGGTTGTCCACAATGCACGGCCATTCCTTTATGGCCCAGTTGATTCCCTTCTCGACATCAGCAACATATTTCTGGCCCGTCATTACGATCAATATTTTTGGCACGCGCGTGACGATTTCGGCCCATAGCCGGTCAACCGCGCCGTAATCGTAACCCCGGTCATGCTTCATGACATACTGGCTATGCCTATAAACATATGGGAGGGCACCGGCCTGGGCGAGAATGGAACCGAACTCCTTGATCTCGCCCTTGTTGGCCGCGCTCCAAAAATGAGCATCAGGGGTCTCTTTCAGCTTCAAAGATTTTTCTGCTGCTTCCAGGCCTTTGCTGTATAGCTCGATCAAACCTTTCTTCTGCTCCGGCGTCTGCTTGGGGAGCAGGTCTCCATGTTCCCAATAGTAACGGGAGAGGTTTACGAGGATCTCGGGATTGTCGGGATCGAGCTTGTCCGCCTCCTCCAGCCAGGTAAAGCATTGTTTGTAATTATCTGCGCTGTAATCGGTATTTTCCAATTCCCAGGCCTTGTCTATCAGCTTCTGCGCCTCTGGATTTTTCGATGTCGCCTTTACCAGGCCGCCAGCAAAGGCAGGCAATGAGGCCGTAAGCAAGGAAACCACGATTGTCGCTGCTATTTTCGCTCTTTTTTTCATAGTTTTGCCCCTTTTGTAAAAATAACTTTAATAAAACTAAATAAGTATTTCAATATGCATTGCCCTTACGTAGAATTTATCCGGGCAAGCCCTCATCATCTATATATTGATTTCATTATTAACCTTATAATGTAGCTCTGTTTGTGCAACAGCATGACTTGGATATAATAAATGACGATCGATCCTATGGCTCAACCCAAGAAGTAGCGATGAACTTTCCATGGTGGAAACAGGGCGTAATCTATCAAATCTACGTGCGCAGCTTCGCGGATTCCAATGGCGACGGCATCGGCGATTTGGCCGGCATTACCGCACATCTCGATTATCTTAAAAGCGCCGCGCCGGAATCACTCGGCGTTGAAGCAATCTGGCTGACCCCTTTCTATAAAGGTCCGGACCGAGATTTCGGCTACGATGTCTCCGATTATCGCTCGGTCTCGCCGCTATACGGCACCATGGAGGATTTTGACCGCCTACTTTCCGAAGCACATAAGCGAGGGATCAAGGTCATTATAGATTTTGTTCCAAATCATACTTCCGACCAGCACCCCTGGTTCGTCGAATCGAGCGCATCTCGCAACAATCCGAAACGGAATTGGTATATCTGGCGCGACGGACGCGGCGGCGGGCCGCCCAATAATTGGCGCGCAGCCTCCGGCGGGCCTGCCTGGCGGCTCGATCCGAAAAGCGGCCAGTATTTCTATCACGCCTTTTTTGATTTCCAGCCCGACCTCAACTGGCGCAACCCAGAGGTAAAAGCCGCTGTAATGGGCGACATGCGCTTCTGGTTGGAAAAAGGAATTGACGGATTCCGTCTCGACCTCATCAATTATCTGCTCGAGGATAAAGACTTCCGTGACAACAATTTCACAGCCGCCGGCTGGTACATGGGGTGTTTCCAGGATTCGCAACACACCCGCGACCTGCCGGAAACCCATCGGGTCATCGCGGAATTCCGTAGGATGCTCGATGAATTTCCTGAGCGCATGATGGTCGGCGAAATCGTATCCTTCCCCTAGGAGGAGTCGGCTGCCGCCGAGTACACTAACCAGCGCGAACTGCACCTGGCCTTCAACATGGAAATGCTCGCTGTCGTCTCCTTCGGCGGCCCGGGGTTCCGCCGGGTAGTAGAGCGGTTTGAGAGAAAGTGCCCGGCCGACGGCTGGCCGGCCTACTCGCTCTCCAATCACGATGTGCCGCGCCACCTCGGCCGCCTGGCCGGTTACATCATCTACGGCAGACGTGCGAACGCAGAGGAGAAGGGAAAGGTGCTGGCGACCATGCTCCTGACCTTGCGCGGAGCGCCCTTCATGTATTACGGCGAGGAACTCGGCATGACTAACCGCTGGTTCTCACGCAGGGACATTCAGGACCCCTTAGGCAAGAAATCCTGGCCCCTCTATCAGGGCCGGGACTCCAGCCGCACACCGATGCTTTGGGAAAAAGGCCACGGCGCCGGCTTTACCACCGGGCGCCCCTGGCTGCCGCTCGACCCCGAGGCCGACCATCTCTGCGTAGCCGTGGCGGCGGTCCGCCCGGACTCGCTACTAAACCACTACCGCAAAGTCATTCGTTTGAGGCGCGAATACCCGGCCCTGGCAGTCGGTGATTTTCAATCGCTGAACGGACCGGTGGAAACCTTCATTTATCGCCGGACTTTCGAAGGCCAAAAAATTCTGGTCGCACTCAACTTCGCAGCCAAACGCATCAGCACAAACCTGGCCCTGTCCGGCCGGGTGCTGCACTCGAACTGACGCAGCGAGGAGCGAATCTCATGCGACCTAGCCCTTGCTCCGCTGGAGGCGCTGGTAGCTCTGGAAAAAGAATAAGAAAGCGCTGATCGAGAATTCTGGGGATCCCCTATTTAATACAATGTGTTTATACATCTCTACCATGTTGGTTCGCCCCATTCGTAGGGTCGGCGACCTCCTTCGACTCCTTCCGTTGGTTTCGCCCATCCGTTACTTCACCTACCTACATTGCCCCAGGATCAACACCTACATTGAGCGCTACAACAGGACCCTTCAGGAGGAGTTCATTGAGAATAACCTGGACATCATCCATGATAAAGCTCTTTTCTCCAAAGCCCTGGCTGAGTATCTCATCTTTTACAACGCGCAGAGACCCCATAAGTCCCTGGGGCTGAAAAGCCCCCTGGAATTCCTGGTGGAACAAGGAGGAATGCCGCAAATGTCATTGACTCATACAACAGGTTGAGTTTTTATTATTTTCCTGATAAGGTGAGACCATCTCTGTGTTTTTTTCCGGGTGTATCTTGGGAGTGGAGTCGCGATGCATAGAGGGGAAGCGTGTAATTGGGATTGGGACCATGGATTCCACCGCTCGGGGGATAGAAGTCTGTCGGAAAGGAAAGCCCTATAAGTTCACAGGGTAGGGATATAAACACTTCAAGGGAGGAAAGCCGTGATGACCAAGGCCGTGAACGAAAAAGCCCCTTCACTGAAAACATTACCAGGTACAGGAGAGGAAGGAAAGGGTAGAGCTGATCCACTCAGGGCGCTCCGGCAATTCAGGCTCAGGGTCGAGCTTGGATATAAATTTATCCTGAGCTTTCTCGTGGTAGTGATTGGTGTCCTTGTAATTGCCTGGATCCTGTCCAGGATAAATATCCCCCCTGAGTGGGAGGAGATTGCTACGGTTTTGTCCGCTATTGCTATGGGGCTGGCCATCGGACGAACCTTCTCTCGGATCCTATCCAGGGATTTTCACGAACTCTCCCGTTCTGCGGAGGTGATTGCCGAGGGGGACCTTGCCCATCCCCTGTCTCTTGAAGAACGAATTTTTCCAGATGAGACAGCGGACCTCGCTGAATCCATCAATGCCATGCGCCACTCCCTCAGGGTTCTTGTGAGCAGGATCAGGGAGACCTCGCACAATGTTTTCGAATCATCCAGGAGCCTTTTCACTTCAGCCCAGGGGTTAAATGCCTCCAATGGAGAGATCGCCTCCACAATGGAGCAGATTGCAAAGGGGGCATCCCTTCAGGCCGAGCGTGTAGAGGAGACATTCTCCCTCATTAAAAGAATGGCCATTTCAACTGAGCAGGCAGAGAAGAGCGCAGCAGAGGCCCATACTTCAGCCGCGGCAGCCAATGGCGCTGCCCTGAAGGGTGAGGAGATCGCCCGAACGACCATGGGAAAGATGCACATCGTGTTTGAAAAGGTCGAGGGAGCACACACAAAAGTCCTTAAGTTCAGCGAGAGGGTCGCTCAGGTCAAAAAGATCATTGAGATCATGGCCGTGATAGCTGAGAAGACAGATTTGCTGGCCCTCAATGCCACCATAGAAGCAGCCCGGGCAGGAGAGTATGGCCGAGGATTCTCAGTGGTCGCTGAAGAGGTCCGGAAACTTGCTGATACTTCTGCCAGATCAGCGGAGCAGATCCGAGAGATTATTGAAACAATTGAGTTGGAGAGCAAAGAGGTAAGCGGCACGATCTCCGAGAGCACCCAGGAGCTCAGAAAGGGGCGCGAGGAAACCAACGCCATCATACACTCTCTCGGGAGCATCCTTGCCAGTGTGGGAGAGACAACACAAAGGGTAGAAAGGATCACAGCTCTCTCTGGAGAACATGCCATGCATGTTGAGGAGACTGTGAAATCCATTGAAGAGATCGCCAGGGTCACTCAGGACAATGCTGCAGCAACAAAACAGGTATCTGCTGCGGTTCAGAAACAGGCGGCTTCTGTATCGGAGATGTCATCGGCTGTCCAGGTTATGACAAAAATGTCTGAGGATCTAAGGGATGTTGTCGCCAGATTCCGCCTCGAATAAAATAATCGTTTTTCGCATAGACGAAAAGCTCTTCGGCGGAGAACTGTCCAAAATCTGTGAGGTTCTTGAGAAGGAAATGCCCCTGGCCTGGGTTCCGAGGGCTCCCGCATTCGTAAAAGGAGCAGTCGCACACCATGGACAAGCCATCCTTCTCATAGATCTCAATGCGTTTCTTCATCTTCCTGCCCAGGAGACGGAGACCGTCATCCTGCTTGATTCTCCGGATAGGGACATTGGTCTCTGTGTGGGAAAGATCCTCGGTATTGTTGACATGACAGGAGGAGATATAAAGGAAACAGACAAGAATGGAGATGAAGACAGAGGGATGTATGTGGACAGGTTTGTCCAATGGAAAGACAGGGTTGTAGGGCTTCTAAACATTGAGAGGCTTGTGTCGGATATAGATGGGTATTTTTGAGACAGAGGATTTGACCCGATGGCGATAAAAGTCCTGATCGTGGATGATGCATTATTCATGAGGACGATGATGAAGGACATCCTTATGTCAGGCGAGATTGAGGTGGTCGGTGAGGCCTCCAACGGAAAAGAGGCTTTGGAGAAATACCGGGAGCTGTCGCCCGATCTCGTCACCATGGACATATTGATGCCCGTGAAGAGCGGCATTGACGCCGTTCGTGACATCATGGCCATTAACAGGAAGGCACGGATCATCGTGTGCAGCATCATGGGCCAGGAGTCCCTTGTCAAGGAGGCTATTCAGGCAGGGGCAAAGGATTTTATCACGAAACCCTTCAATAAAGAGAAGGTTCTGGATGTCATCCATAAGGTCATGAGCTCCTGAAATGGACATAGAGAAATATAAAGCCCTCTTTTTAAGCGAGGCCAGGGAATATGTGAAAAATATGAACTCTGTCATCCTCTCCCTGGAAAAGGACACCCAAAACCGAGACCTCCTGGACTCATTGTTCAGGCATGTCCACTCACTCAAAGGCATGGCAGCGTCAATGAATTATATCGAGATCCAGGAACTAACTCACAGGCTTGAGAGCTACATGGACTCCTTCCGCCAGGGCAAAAAAGTGCTCGACGAGAATACCATCGATCTTCTCCTGAGGGGCGTTGATTCCCTGTCTGCACTCATTGAGGCTGTAGGATATCCCCAGCGGAAGATTACAGCCGTCTCTACGGATACAACATCCCATGGTGAAACCGCCACCTTAAGGGTCAGGGCATCGCTTCTCGATGAACTTGTGGATTCTGTCGGAGAGCTTCTCATCATTCGGTCCCGGCTGGAATCTCTTCAGAGACCATATCCGGATCCTGAGGCGGAGGAGGCCATGAATGCCCTTGACCGTCAGGTCCGCTTATTCCATTCCAAAGTCCTCAGTCTCAGGCTTGCCCCGCTGTCCACGATTGCAGACAAATACCCCAGGGCCCTTCGGGATCTTGCCCGGAAGAAGGGGAAACAGGTGGACTTTTCCATTGAAGGAGGAGGGGTGGATCTTGATAGAAGGATCCTTGAAGAACTGGACACACCGATCCTCCATCTTTTGAGGAACTCGGTTGACCATGGAATAGAGCCGACCAAGGAAAGGCTTGCCGCGAACAAAGAGAAAACCGGAAAGGTGGCCCTCAAGGCCAGACGGGAAAGAGACCATGTTATCATTGAGGTCTCCGATGACGGGGCAGGCATGGATCTGGAGGCTCTCAAGGCTAAGGCTCTGGCCCTGGGCATACTTTCCCCTGAAAAGGCAAGTTCCCTCTCCAGGGAGGACGCCCTGCTCCTGGCCTGCCTTCCTGGAGTAAGCACGGCTAAGGTCGTCTCAGAAAGCTCGGGACGAGGGGTGGGAATGGATGTTGTCAAGGACAAGGTCGAGGCGCTTGGCGGCCACCTCACACTTGCCTCATCTCCCGGACAGGGAACATGTGTCTCATTGACCCTCCCCGTGAGTGTGTCTATCGTTTCAGTTCTTCTCGTAACCCTTCCCCCTCACCATGATCGGCCCAAAGTCGATGCCGGCAAGGGTGAATCTTCCCCTGTCTTTGGTCTTCCCCTCTCCAGGGTAGAGATTGTTCTTAAGGAAAAAGAGGCAAAGTCCTATGCCTGTAATGGCGACAAACACATCCTCTATAATGGGGAGATCGTCCCCTTGCAAGACCTCTCTGCGCTCCTGGGCCTCTCTACTGATAATATCCCTCCGTCACAGAACTCTCGCATCGTCGTCTGCGATGTAAGGGGGAAGAGGAAAGCCCTGAGGGTCGGACAGCACATCTCCCATCTTACAACCTATCTCCGACCCCTCAAATCCCCTCTAAATAAGATCATTGGCCTCTTTGGGACAACTCTCCTCGGGGATGGAAGACTAATTTTCATCCTTGATCCGCAGGGGCTGTTTCCATGAGGACAATAGGGCACATCCCAGGGAAAATCGCGGCGATTGCCACTCGGGCCGCTTTTTTTGTATAGTATTACCCTGATGGATATTATGCCAGGTTCACAAGGACGCCTTCTTATCATTGACGACGAGTCCTCCGTCTGTAAAGGACTGGAGCGAATCTTTAAGAAAGAGGGATATGATGTAGAAACAGCGGAGAACGGAAAGGATGCCCTTCGACTTCTATCGGCCTCGCCCCCTGATGTGGCATTGATTGACCTCGTTCTCCCTGGGGTGTCCGGCATAGAGCTTCTGTCAAGGGCAAAGGCCCTTGACCCATACATTGAGGTGGTCATGATGACCGGCCACGGTTCCATTGAAGCTGCCATTGAGGCCATGAAAAAAGGGGCCTTTGACTTCCTCATCAAACCATTTGAGAACACAGAGCATATCATCCTTTCCGTCAGAAAGGCCCTGGAGAGGAGGCACCTGAGGGTCAAGGCCTATAGGCTGGAGGAGGCACTTGAGGAGAAATACCGCTTTGAGAACATCGTTGGCTCCTCCTCCGCAATGATAGAGATCTTCAGAATTATCCGTCAGCTCTCTCAGAGCGAAGCTACCGTCCTTATCCTGGGGGAGAGCGGGACAGGAAAGGAGCTTATCGCCAGGGCCATCCATTATCACAGTCTCCGGAGAGACGGACCTTTTGTGCCGGTGGACTGTGGGGCCCTCCCGGAGGGAATCATGGAGAGCGAGCTCTTTGGCCATGAGAAGGGCGCCTATACCGGAGCCCATGTCTCCACCCGGGGGCTCATTAGATCAGCGGACGGAGGAACGATTTTCTTAGATGAGATTGGAGAAGTATCACTTCCCCTTCAAGCCAAGCTCCTGAGGTCGCTTCAGGAAAGGGAGGTTCGCCCTATAGGTGGGACACAGGCCATAAAGGTGGATGCGAGGGTGATCGCAGCCTCCAACAAGGATCTATATTCAGAAGTTCAGAAAGGGACTTTCCGATCAGACCTTTTCTATCGGATTAATGTAGTCACCATCCGTGTTCCACCCCTGAGAGAGAGAAAGGAAGACATCCCTCTCCTTGTGGCTCACTTCATCAAAACAAGGCGGGATCATTCCATAAAAGGATTGGACGAGGATGCCCTCCAAACCCTAATGTCCTATAGCTGGCCTGGCAATGTGAGAGAGCTCGAGAATACCCTTGAAAGGTGCTTTGCCCTTGTTAGGGGGAACACAATTACCCTCAGGGATCTCCCATCCTTCAATTCAGAGGAGGCTTTTAGATACCCAGCGCGGGCATCCACTGAAGGTAGATCGGGAAGGACAGATCCGGGATCACATCGGAACGGAGTGCTTCTTTCCCTGAAGGCATATGAGAGGCTTGCCCTGGAAACGGCCCTTAAAGAAATGAACGGAGATATGGAGAAAACTGCCAGGGCCCTGGGAATAGGAAAGAGCACCCTGTACAGGAAACTCAGGGAGCACGGCCTCAAGAGAAAAAAAGCCCCACCCCCCCAATAGAAATGATGCGGGGAAATAAAAAGCCCCACCCCCCCAATAGAAATGATGCGGGGAAATAAAAAGCCCCGCCCGAAGGGCGGGGCTTCAAGGGGAGAGGCCCCTTTTCCAAAGGCCGGAGCCAAACCTATTGGTTGCCTGTAGTAAAGGTCCAGACAACAGAGGAGGGATCGGTCGATCCGGCCATACTTACCAGGTGATTCCCTGTATAATCCATTGTGCCGATATCGCACCCTGAATCCGCGGCTTCGAACACAAAGGAATAAGTCGTGTTCGGCTGGAGCCCTGTCTGTGAACTGCTGGTGAAAGTGATGGCATCTGATGTGCCATATACCGAGTCATCAGGGAGGTTAGGATACTCATCGCTTGGATGGAATCTAATTGCCATTAGCGCCTCGCTGAACACAACTTCCAGTATGTGCGAAGTAGAGACACCTGTCGCGTTGTTTGCCGGGTCTAACTCCACAATATAAGGGTGGACTGTGTCCGTTGCCTTATCAGCAGCCAGAAACTTAATAGATGAATCACTACCGTGGGAACGGATGGAATCCGGATCAGCCGGCCTCACGGCACCTGCCAGGAGGGTTACCTGATAAACCTGCCCTGCAGTGTATGAGCTTGCCGGGGACAGAACCAGGGTATCATTGGCGAACGAAGTCTGTATAAAGCTCGCATTGAAGGATATGGACGGGCTGGAACTGATCCCCGTGTTCACATCAAAGGAGTTTGGATCAACAGACTCCTTGAATAGGATGATCACAGACTCATTGAGTCCCAGGACATAGTAGTCCATATTGCCATCAACATTCTGATCTGTACCGCTTTTGCAGGGTATGCTCCAAGAGTCTAAAAGTTGTTCGTCCAAGCATCCAACGAGAAGAAGAACCCCAACAAGCCCTGCAAGCCCTTTCGCAAACCTCATTATCGTTTTCATTTTTTTCTCCTTTTTGATTCTTTATGCCATTACCCATTGCCTTAGCCTTTTTTGTTCCGGAACCTATCTATTCATATGGCAAGGGCCGTGCCAAGTCTTATAGATGGCCTAACCACTTGTTATTTAAGGGATTTTCTATTGTGCGAGTTTAAGGGCCCCAAAACAGGGGGGTTTTCCAATACCCATCCGAGGGGGTTAAACCTCGCTGATTCTGAGACCGGATTTCTTGAGGAGCCGTTTGAAATTGCTTCTGTCCATCCCGGCAATTTGGGAGGCGAGGGAGATGTTTCCACCGCTTTTTTTCAGAAGTAAGGCAAGGTATGCCCTGTCAAATTCATGGATAGCCTTCTCCTTCAGTTCCTGATAATTCCTACCCGCTTCAATGTGGATATTCCCTCCCTGAGGGCACCCCCCGAGGTCAGCCTGGGGATTCCCGTCCCGCCCTGCATCCACTTGATCCGCCTTGGCCGTGCAACCTGAGCCATCATTCGCTCGCCTTCCATTGGCATCCTGTTCGCCCGCTTCGGTGTCATTTAGGGAATCAGGGACTGGCGGAGGGGTTGCAACGCTCCCGGTCTGGCGAGGCCTGGCAATGACCCTGATTGCCGGTGGCAGATCCTCAACCCTGATCTCATCCCCCTGGGCAAGGACAACTGCCCTCTCCAGGGCATTCTCCAGCTCCCTGACATTTCCAGGCCATGGATAAGAGAGGAGCACCTCCATTGTCCTGGGTTGAACCTTCATTGCCTTCTTCCCTGCCCTCTTACACGAGGTGTTGATAAAGCGTTGGACAAGGAGGGGAATATCCTCTATCCTTTCCTTCAGAGGAGGAAGATTTACAGAGATCACATTGAGGCGATAATACAGGTCCTCCCTGAATCCACCCTGTGTAATCACCTTTTCAAGCTCTTTATTGGACGCAGCAATGACCCTGACATTGACCCTAAGGGTTCCAGTCCCTCCTACCCGCCGCATCTCTCCTGTCTCAAGAACGCGGAGGAGCTTTGACTGAAGGGAAAGAGGCATCTCCCCGATCTCGTCAAGAAAGATCGTCCCCCCATTGGCAGCCTCAAAGAGACCCTTTTTCTTCTCAAATGCCCCCGTGAATGCACCCCTCTCATGGCCAAAGAGCTCGCTTTCAATAAGGGTTTCCGTCAGGGCAGCGCAGTTGATGGCCACAAATGGGCTTTGCCTCCGCTTGCTGGAATAATGGATGGCCTTGGCAACAAGCTCTTTTCCTGTCCCGCTTTGCCCCTGGATGAGAACATTTAGATCGAAGGGTGAGATATCACGGATGGTCCTGAAGACCTCCTGCATCCCGGGGCTTTTTCCAATGATCGTGTCAAAACAATATTTTTCCTCAACCTCCCTCTCCAGATCCCGTGCCCGGGCCACAAGCCTCCTCTTCTCCAGGGCCTTGTCAATTGCAAGAATAAGCTTTTCGTTGCTGTCAAAGGGCTTGGTGAGGAAATCGTAGGCCCCTGCCCTGACAGCCTCCACTGCAAGCTCCAGGGTGGCATAGGCTGTCATCATAATAACCTTAATATCAGGGGTTTTTTCTTTTATCTCCTTGAGGATGTCCAGGCCAGAGGCACTGCCGAGCTTCACATCCAGAAGAAGGACATCGGGTAATTCCCTCTGAATGACTGGAATTACGCTTTCAGGCAAGGGGGTTGAAATTGTCGTATATCCTGCCCCTTTCAGCACCCTTTCACAGGCGCGGAGGATGCCTTCATCGTCGTCAACGATCAGGACTCTGCCGGTTGCTATATCGCTCACGGCTTCCTCCCCACCTTCTTGAGGCCTGCTATAATTCCACGGATCCTACCTGCTGCAGTAAGGCAGTCATTTAGAATCTCCCTGCGCTCATCCCCTTCACCGAACCCTCCATGCCTCAGGAGCTCGTTCAGGCCGATATACATTACAGTGAGAGGATTGTTGACCTTGTCAGAGAACAGCCTGGCCATGTCTTTAAGGGGCTCTGTCCTCTCGCTCTCCAGCATCTCCACCTCTCTGATCCTCAGGAGGCCATCCCCTATCTCCTGCCCCATCAGCATCAATACATCGAGGTCATCCCTGTTGAATACCTCGGATGGAGGAAATGCGTTGATATTCATCGTTCCCATCCCCTTCCCCTCTGCAATAAGAGGGACAGAGATGGCCGAAACAATCGTCCTTTTTTCCTTGGAAAAGCCTGAAAACCTTGGATCGGAGGTAAGTTTCCCTTCCAAAATAACACCCTCCTTTTTCTCAGCTACCCAGCCTGCTATCTTTTCCCCAAGCTTCTTTCGTGCAAGGCCCCGAAGCTCTTCTTCCATGCCATAGGCCGCAGCCAGATGCAGCTCGCTTCCCTGTTTGTCAATGAGCATGAGTGAACCCCCATCCCCATGGACCTGGGCAATTACTGTGCACAGGGAGAACTTCAGGAATGGACGCTGGCGCCGGCCGACTAATCCGGCCCTTGCTATGTTATAGAGAGGCTTGAGTGGAAAACTCCCTAAAGTCTTCTGAAAATGCTTCCCATAGAGGGCAAATCTTGTGAGGAAAATCGCCTCCTCAATACCATTCTCTCGTCCAGAGACAAAATCCGCCCCTGCTCTGAGGGCTTCCACCTCCTTATCCTTTGAAGAAGGAGTGAGTGCAAGAACAGTGGTCCCTGGATCTTCGCCTTTCAGTCGTTTGATGACATCTGCCCCCTTTGAGCCCAGAAGTCCAACATCAAGCAGGACAATATCAAAATGCGAGCCACTCACAAGTGCCATCACCCTGAAGGGATCTTGTTCTACAATGATAAAAGCGTCTTCCTCGAGTATCCTACGAAGAAGGTCCGCTATCGAGGCATCGTGATGGATAAGCAATATTTTCTTTTTCTCCACTTTCCCTCCCTTTTTGATCTCTCAGGGGAATCTCTACCGTGAGCCTTGTCCCTATTCCTACCGTGCTTTCAACAGAAATCTCTCCGTAGTGGGCCTCAACGATCTGGTGGGCAATATAGAGTCCCAGGCCTGTCCCCTTTCCCGGGGGCTTTGTTGTGAAAAATGGATCGAATATCTTTCTCAGATTCTCTTGCGGGATGCCGCATCCTGTATCCTCAATCTGGATACAGACCCTGTCGTTTTCCCTGAAGGTTTTCACATTGATCTCGCCCTGCTTCCCCATGGCATCTGCAGAGTTTATGAGGATATTAATGAATACCTGGGAAAGCTCCAGGGGATGGCCAGAAACAGAGGGGATATCGCCATATTCTCTCTTCACCGTTGCAATGTACTTGATGTGGTTCCAGACGAGTTGAATGGCATCCTCCAGTAGCGCATTGATGTCCACAGGCTCTAGTCTACGATCTGGGGGGTGGGCAAACTTCTTCAGGGCAGAGACTATCCTTTCGATTTTTCCAATCCCATCCATCGTCTCAGAAAAAAGCTCTGATGACAGAGCCCTTGTTTCCTCTGTCATGGTGAGGCTACACTTTTGAAAACACTCCTTCAGTAGATTGAGGTTGGACTTGATATAGGAGATGGGGTTATTTATCTCATGTGCAACCCCCGCTGTAAGTTGGCCGATACTGGAAAGCTTCTCGGTCTGAAGGAGGCGTTCATGCATAACCCTGATTTCCTTTGTCCTCTCCTCAATCTTTTGCTCCAGGGTTCTGTTGTACTCTTTGAGCTCCTTAAGAAGCCTCTTATTCTCCTGATTGAGATGTTTCCTCTCCAGTGCTCTTTCTACAGAGCGAACAAGATCTTCGTCTTTCAGGGGCTTCCTGAGGTAATCATAAGCCCCAATCCTTACGGCCTCCATGGCAGACTCAAGAGAGGGGTAGCCCGTCAGGATCAGGATCACGGAGTCTGGAGAAAGGTGCTGGATGTCAGGAATAGCCTCCATCCCCCCCTTCCCGGGCATGACGAGGTCGAGGACCACCACATCGATCTCTTCTCCCCCGATAATCTCAAGCCCATGAGGGGCGCTGTCTGCTGTTAGGGTGCGGTAGCCCCTTCCTTCAAGAATGTCCTGCGCCATCTGCCTGATGATGGCATCATCGTCTATGACGAGGACCGTGCTCATGGTATCACAATGTTTCCCTCGTGATCCCTTTTTACTTCTGTGATCCCCGGGTATCTCATCTCCAACAATTGGAGCGTCTCTTCCCGATCCCTGAGCGTTTTGAGGAGGTCATGGTATTTTCTTTCGAGTTCCTGATGCCTTAGGGCCAGGCGGATGGTGAGCCTAAGGTCATCATCGTTCCATGGCTTTGTCAGGAAGCGATATACCTCACCTTTGTTGATAGCGTCGATGACCATATCCGTGTCAGCGAATCCTGTGAGTACGATCCTGAGTATCTCCGGGCACCTCTTTCTGACGATCTCCAGGAACTCCAGTCCCTTCATTCCGGGCATGAGGTGATCCGATATCACAATATCCACCTCTTCTTTCTCCAAGAATGCAAGGGCTTCTTCTGCGCTTGGGACAGAGAGCACTGTATACCCATCCCTCATCAGCAGCCTCTCCAGGGCCTTCCTGACAAACTCTTCGTCTTCTACGATTAGAATTTTATACTTTGTCATGGGTATCCCCCTTTTTAAAGATTGAATTTCCGTTTTCCCTGTAAATGACATCAACCACTGCAACAATCTTCGGGTCAAATTGAATCCCTGAAAATCTTACCAACTCCTCCATAATCCTCTCCGGCATGAACGGCTTCCTGTAGGGGCGCTCGGAGCCCATGGCATCAACAGTGTCAGCGACCTGAAGGATCCGCGCCCCAATAACGATCTCCTCACCCTTGAGCCCCTGGGGATACCCTCCGCCCCCGAACCATTCATGATGTTGTTGGATCATGGCAATGATGTCAGATGAGTATAGGACCGGTCTCACTATCTTTATCCCAATGCCCGGATGGAGCCTCATGGTCATAATCTCCTCCTGAGTGAGGGGGCCTGGTTTCTGAAGGATCTTCTCCGGGATCCCGATCTTTCCAACATCGTGGAGCAGACCTGCAAGATGTATCTCCTCGACCCTCCTCTCATCAAATCGTATGGCCCTGGCTATCTCAGAGGCCATTGAGGCAACCCTCTCTGAATGGCCTCTGGTATAGGGATCCTTGGCCTCCACAGCCTCGGACAGGGCGATAACAATGGCAAGATAGGATGACCTCAGCTCCTTTGTCCTCTCTGCCACCGTCTTTTCCAGGTGCCCATTAGCCTCAAGAAGGAGTCTATTCTGTTCCTCCACGGTCCGAACCAGCCTTTCCTTCTCCTCCTCCAGATATGAATATGAAAGGGCCTGGGAGATCGCCTCTGAAAGCTCCTCAATATTGAATGGCTTGGTCAGAAACCTATAGACCTCATCCCTGTTGACAGCCTGAGAGGCTGTCATTACCCTGTCGTCTGCCGTGAGCATGAGTCTAATGATACAAGGCCATCTCTCCCTGACCATGGCAAGGAATTCCAGTCCCGACATCCCTGGCATCTTCATGTCCGACACAACAACCCTTATGGGTGTGCTGGAAAGGACATCCAATGCCTCCTCCGGGCTCTGGACTACCATGACATCTATGTTCTCTTTGGCGAGGCTCCTTTTGATAGCCTTAAGAAGGAATTCATCATCATCAACAATGAGAACACTTGGTTTTTGCTCCATGTCATAAAATAGTAAACAAATTCTATGCCAATGAATAACTGTTATTCTACAATTATTAAGTGAGTTTTTTTACCATGTTTTCTCAATAATGAGAATAATTTTCTCACTTCCGAGAATAGAGAAACTTATTCCTTACACCTGACCAATAATCTCAGGTAATTAGAGGAATAGGGGGATTGAAGGTGTGCCATTGTTAGTTGATCTTTGCTGAAGCGGCCCCCAGTGTGGTGAAATAAGACTATGGTTTTTCAGGACAAACCACAGAAAGGAGGCCGCAATGAGAAAGGTA